>Ga0307376_10005528_pt1 | contig 11358 bp, 18 predicted proteins | sample TR2MG_FD_202536 | JGI IMG/M metagenome (GOLD analysis project Ga0307376, IMG submission 202536) | Soil microbial communities from Risofladan, Vaasa, Finland - TR-2 | ecosystem: Environmental > Terrestrial > Soil > Coastal area > Acid sulfate soil | place: Finland: Risofladan, Vaasa | collected... | reverse complement strand
GTCAACAGCCGCAACAAAGGCGCGACTGGGGAGCGGCAGGTTGCCAAGTGGCGCAATCGCCTAGAGTCAACGATCAATCTTCTATCATCCCTAGCCAGCGTCATCTTTGCGGGCCTCGCGGTGTTCGGGATCAACACCATTGAGAGCCTGCTCTTTGCCATTCTCTTTTACCTGTGGGGGCGGGATATATAATCACCCACCCAACTCTCGTCGCAGCAACTCAAGCAGAAGGTCGTTCATCGTTTGGTGGCGACCTTTTTGCATAAGATCTAGGACCGCGTACTTCTCCTCTGGGGACAGGCGAGCCTTGACAGGCGAGCCCACAGGCAGCGTAGCCCCGCAACGCAGATCATCGGAGTTCTTGCGTGGGTCCAAGAGCCGAGCTGCACGATACCCTCTCAACTCTGTCAGGTTCCCCGCATCATACTCCTTTCGAAACCTTCGATAGACAGCATGCGTGGACAGTCCCAGCTCCCGCCCTATCTGCTCATAGGACAGGCCGTTGCGGCGTAGTTTAATGGCTTTTTTCACCTTGCATCTCCTCTTTTGATTGGGTATGAATAACAACATACAAACAACATAACAAGGGTGCTAACATGGAATACGATGCTTTAATTACGAACACGACAAAGAAAGACGATGCCTTCGCCGTTATACTGGAGACACAAGAGGGCGTGTATATCCCGCCGGGTGTGACACGGGCCACGGGCCTCGTCGCCGGTGAGACCCGCCGGATAAGGGTTATCGAGAACAGTCCAGATCGCCAGACCAACACGAGGTGGATGGGCATTTTTGTATTTCCCCTTGACACGCCGCCTGAGACGCCCGCCGATCTGGAGGTGCTCTCCTTGTTTGATGGGGATACGATGTTTGTCCTAAGCACTGGTGAGGTGGCCGCCGCTTTGGGTTGGGAAAGCATGGCGACGCGCAACACGCTTACGAGGTTGTTCAACGAAAAGAAGTTGGCTCGGGCAGACATCTATCACAAGACCAATACGCGCGCGGTCAACGTGCTGTGGGCCAAGCTCCCGGGCGACTTCCTGTGAGTGAAAAAGAATGCATTGTAAAAGGCTGTCGAAACCCCCTCTCACTGGTAGGTCCGCTTTGTCGCCCGTGCTATGTGATGCTGTCTCGAGGCATGGTCATGGAGTCAAAAGCATGGTTTGTCATGGAAATGGAGTTCATGCACACTCAGAACCACTTCGCCATGGAGCAGGTCCGCGAGCTGCATGATAAAGTCAACGAGCTATCAGAAAAATGACAACCTTCCCCGAAGAGAGAATTGCCATGGCGTTGAGTGCTCTACCTCCGATACTCACGACACAGCAGTTGGCCGCCCTTCTTGCATCGATCCTAGAGAACTACATGGATCCGCTGGACGAGGAGGGCATGACCCGCATAACCAAGCTCGCGATCAACATGGTGTTTAATCGTGAGTTGGACGTGCAGCTTGATTTGTCTGTCGGCCCCGAAGACGGGGTTCACTGACACAGCGCGGCCCACTGCTCGTTGGCTATGATGATCTCTTGGAGTAGGGCCTTATCGTTTTCGGAAAGCCACGTGACAACTTCGTCGCTGTAGAAATACAGCGGCGAAGCAATGTCACAATAATTACCGCTTGTCTTTGCGCACCCACCGCTGAGCGCGATCAACAAAATAAGGGTCATCTTGGATTTCATCACGAACATCCTTCGCTGTTTTCATGGCCTCCACCCTGCGGCGGGCGTGCTGGGTCTCGGCGTCTCGTTTACCTTTGAGGTAAATGCCGAAGACGGTAGCCACGAAAGCGGCTACCCCCAGCAGGTATATCTTGATCCTTGCAAGCATCATCGCCAGCCCTCGGCCCACGCCTTGAGACGTTCACGCATAATGAACAGAGTTCCAAGGACCACGATCCCCGCAAAGACAAGCACGATATACTGTGCGTACTGGTCAAGACCAGAGACGGCACCCACGGCTGTCCCCACGCCCCCTGCCGCTGTCGCGACAGACGCCTTCATGGTCTTGGACGTAGCGGGGCTGCCGCGATCCTTGGGCAGCACCACAGCGGATGGCTTGATGGTCTCGGCAGCTCGTCGCACAGAGAGCAAGCGACTGCGGGGGTAGGGCTTGACGTTCACTTGGTTGCCTTGGTTTCCACCCAAGACCCAGACGTCCGTTCCGTTGTGCTTCTCGTAGAAGCCAACATGCCCCTGCCACCCGTCTGGGTCGCCGCGAGTGAAGACAACGATGTCTCCGTGCTGGGCCTCGTCAAGCGACACCTCCTCGCCCCATGTGGTGTATGATCGAGCGTTCAGCTTCCCCGTCTGTGACATGCCACCACGCTTGAGCATTGCGCCAACGAAAGCCGCGCACCACGCAGTCTCGTCGTCCTGCACCCATTCGTGCCCGATGTCATGAAAGTATTTAACCACCTTGGGGTTGTGGCCTTCTTTCCACTCCCATGTACCAAGATCCTGCTTGGCCAGTTCGTATGCGGGGTTTGTCATTGTTGTGCCCTTGGCGCTTGTGTCTGGTGAACAACTGCTATATAACACACTCTAACACAAAAGCATACGGAGGGCACCATGCCTACCAAAGAAAAACCACGGTTCTCGAACGTAGCTGTACCCGTTGAGGATCACGCGCTCTTGAAGGAGCTGGCAGAGGCGGAAAGCCGATCCATGGCCCGCGAGCTGAGCGTCCTGATCCGCATGGCCCACGATCAAATCGTTCTCGGCAAGCCCGGCTAATCCTTGTGCTTCTGGTATCGCAGCCAGTAGCCCCTGTTGTCGCGTCCAACCGCATCTTGGCCTGAGAGTTTACGCTTCCTGCGATTCTTCTCAGCCGTTGTTTTCCCTGCGTCCTCGAACCGTGGTTCGTGGTCCTTGGTGATCCAATCGGGAAACGCTTTCATCAACTCTGCGTGAGGGCTCGCGGACATTGGTCCGAGGAGCATCCACGACACGCCCGGTGGCAGCTCAGCCCAGTACGAGAACAGTTTGGTGGCCTCCCCTCGTTTCAGAATGCCACGCTTGTACTCGATGGCGATCTTGTTCATCTGCCAAAGCGCCATCTTCTCTTCGTTGGTGTGAAGACCGGGCTCTACTTTGTCTTCGGCTTCAAGTTCAACCATTCGCGGACCTCCTCTCCCAACACCTTGGCGCTCATGTCGATCTTGTTGCGCAGGTTCTCCACGATCTTTTCATCAATGGTTCCTTCTGCGATCAAGTCAATGTATGTCACCGGCCTTGTCTGGCCGATGCGGTGGGCTCTATCCTCTGATTGAATACGCATCTCAAGGTCAAAGTCATTGGCAAAATATACCACGGTTGACGCCTCTGTCAGCGTGATTCCATATGCCCCCGTCTTGTTTGAGATGAAGAACCGAGTTTTGGCAGCAGGGTCTTGGAAGTTTTTAACAGCAAGTTCTCTTGCTTCCACGCTGGTATCACCAAAATAGGTGACAGCCGAGCCTTCTCCGTATTCTTTGTCCAGCGTCTTCTGTATCTCCTTGATGTCGTGCCGAAACCGAGAGAAGATGATCATCTTGCCTGAGGTTTCAGCAGCAACCCCCATCAATGCATCCATCCGACCGGAAGGAAATGTCATAAGCTCACCGTCATCCGTCATCAGATGCCCGGACATAACCTGCTGCAAGCGCAGCATCAGCGTAATGATCTGAGGTGTTGAGACCATGTCGCCTTCCTTTAACAGCAGGAACCCCTCGTTCTTCAGTTTCTCGTACATGCGGCGCTGTTCATCTGTCAGTGTCACATATCGAGCAGTATAGGTCTTCTCCGGCAGGTCCAAGCAGTCTTCTTTCAACACCCTGTAGCTGAACGTGTCGATCTTCTGTGTCAGCTCGTCCAAGTTCCGATAACCGACAACCTGATGGAAGCTGTGCGCTCCCATCGTACGTTTCTGCGTGATGGCATAACGCGCTTGGAACGCGTAGAAGTTGTCGAAGCCAATGGTCCGAGGTCCGAGAAACGCGGCCTGCGCGTAGATGTCCATCGGCTCTTTGGTGATCGGCGACCCTGTCATGATGCGCCGGTACTTGAACCCGGCTCCGATCTTGATCAATGCTTTGGTCCGCTTGGCCTTGTGGCTTTTGATGGTCGTGCTCTCGTCAATTCCGATCAAGCCCCGAGGTCCGAGGTTCTTGGCCAGCCATTCGCCTGCCGCCTTACCCTTGACCGTGGAGAACGCCTCGACATTCATGACGAAGATCGTCAGGCCATCGAACCCTTTGCGCACGGACCTCAGTTCTTCTTGTTGTTTCTTGTTCGGGTTCGCGACCCAGCGGATGATTCGGTGTGGGATATCCTCGGGAAAGTGCTCCGGGATTTCCTTGTTTGTCCAGTTTCGGTAGACACCCTTGGGCGCAATGATCAGGGCAAAGTTTATCTCGCCTCTTTCATAGAGATTGCTGATGGTGTCGATGAGCATTTTCGATTTGCCACTGCCCATCTCACAAAAGAATGCATATGCATTACGGTTGATGCTCCTGTCCAGCGCAGTCACTTGATGATCGTACGGTTTTGTTTTGAACTTATAGTTGACAGTCATTTGTTTCTCCTCTACGTTCACAACCTACGAACAACAGACATGTTCGTCAACCCACAACCCTGAAGAGGAGAAACTTATGTCAGACGACATATTTGAAGACATCTTTGACGAGGCAGAGGCTCTGCAATCCGTTGACGGTGCGACTACCACGGAGCTTTCAGGCCATGTACGCCAGCTCCGTTCTCTAGAGCAGCAAATCGCTGACGCCGAGGACCACATCAAAGCCCTCAAGCAGCAGAAGCACAGTCTTTCTACTGAGATTATTCCCAGCATGATGGACAGCATGGGTGTTGAACGCGTTGACGTCGACGGCGTTTCCGTTGTCCGCAAGAACGTGGTTCACGCTTCAATCCCCCCAAATCGTAAGGACGAAGTGTTCCAGTGGCTGCGGGAAAACAACCTCGACGACATCATCAAGAACGATGTGACGTGCAGCTTTGGCCGGGGTCAGGACAATGCAGCTGGCCATGTTCTTGGGCAGCTGCGTGAGCAGGGTTACGACCCTGTGCAGAAGACGCACATCCACCCGATGACGCTCAAGGGCTTTGTCCGTGAGCGTATCGAAAACGGGCAGGACATCGATCTAGATATGTTCGGCGCGTACATCATGAACACTGCAGAAATCAAAAGGAAGTAAACCATGAACACCGCAGTAGCAAAAGCAAAGACCACCGATGTGTCCGCCGATCTGATGGACGACATCTTCGACAACGCCGGAGACGGTGCGTCATATGACAGCTCCGAGATGCAGATCCCCTTCGTCCGTTTGCTGCAGGCCTTGTCTCCGCAGCTCAAGAAGAAGGACCCGCAGTTCATTGATGGCGCCTCGTTGGGCGACATCTTCAACAACGTCACTGGCCAGTTCTGGGCGGGGGAAGAAGGCATCACCGTGGTGCCCTGCTACCAGACTACCAAGTATCTGGAGTTCACACCCCGTGAGCAGGGCGGTGGTTTCCGTGGCGAGATTGCCAGCAACGATCCGCGCCTGCAGAATACCACCCGCAACGGTGGCAAGGAAATCCTTCCCGATGGCAACGAGGTGGTTAAGTCTGACCAACACTTCTGCCTGATCGTTGAGGCAGACGGCATGGTACAGCCCGTGGTCATCGACATGAAATCTACGCAGCTCAAGGTCAGTCGTCGCTGGAAGACACAGATCGCCATGAAGAAGATCAAACACCCGAAGACAGGGAAGCTAATCACGCCGCCGCTCTATGCGTCGGTGTGGAAGCTGCGCGCCGTCGAGGAGTCGAACGACAAAGGCGACTATGCAAACTGGGTGGTCGAGCGTATCGGCCTCGTCGAAAACCGCGACGTGTTTCAGGAGGCGAAAGCCTTCCGCGACAGCGTGTTGGCGGGCGAAGTTAAGGCGCAGGCAGAGAACCACACGCCCAGCGCCGATGAAACCCCGGGTGCCGCTGGTGGCGGTGGGTACTCGGGTAACGGGGATGATATTCCTTTTTGAGGTGACTCCCCTCTGGGCGGCGCGGAGATCATGGGCTGCGCCGCCCTTCTTTTTACATTATCTGGAGCAGAAGAATGAACACCGCCGCACGATTTATGTCCGTCTTTGAGGGCTCTGAGGTAGCCCACGGTCAGACCACTGTTGGAAAAACATCACGACTGGGAAAAGCAGAAGCCAAAAGTTTCGTGGTCCGAGAACCGATGACCGAGGATAAAGTGCAGTCGCACTTGAGCGGTGGTCAGGGTATCGGTGCAATTCCAATCAACTCCAAGAACATGTGCCGCTTTGGCGCGATTGACGTTGATGACTACGATTTGAATTTGCAGGATGTCTGTGCTCGGGTTGCCGCCACCGGACTTCCTTTTGTTGTGTGTCGGTCCAAATCTGGAGGCGCACACATCTACCTGTTTCTTGAAGACTGGGAGCAGGCGTCTCTTGTGCGTGAGTATTTAACGGAGGCCGCCGCTTTGTTGGGCTTTGCGGGCCGCGAGATTTTTCCCAAGCAGGATGCCGTGCTGCATGATAAGGGTGACGTAGGCAACTTCATCAACCTGCCTTACTACAACGCCAAAAGCTCAATGCGCTATGCCCTCGGGCAGCAGGGAGAGGCTCTGTCTTTCGAACAGTTTTTGGACTTGGCCGAAGAAAAACGCTGCACCCTTGCTGACCTTGAGAAGGGGCTGGAAGCAAAACGACCCGAGAAGTCGGAGCTGAGAGAGTACCCCCCGTGCGTGCAGACGCTGGTGTCGCTGGGTGGCGTGTCAGACAGCCGAAACAAATTCATGATGCATGTCGTGGTCGCCATTAAGAAGGAGCGCCCGGACGATTGGGAGGAGGCCGTTGACGAGTTCAACCGCCGCTACATCAATCCGCCCCTGAGTTCCTCGGAGCTGGCCGAGACCGTGATCAAGTCTCACAGGCGCAAAGACTACGGGTTCCTGTGCAATGAACCGCCGATGGTTAATTTCTGCGACAAGGACAGGTGCCGCAAGTGCAAGTTTGGTATTGGCGGCGGGGGTGGTGCGCCCTCTTTCTTCCCCACGCTTACGGGCATGACGATCATGCTTTCAGATCCACGTCTGTACTATGTCAACGTGGATGGCAAGCGACTTGAGCTGACCCTTGAGGAGCTCAACAGCCCGCGAGAGTTTCAAAAGAAATGTTTGCAGGAGCTCAGTCGCCGCCCGGACGTTATGAAGGACCAAGAGTGGGGCGTGTTGATAAACGGTTTGATGGCCGAGTCCACCGAGGTTGAGGTGCGTCCAGAGCTTACCACGAAGGGTGAGTTTATCGAGCACCTGCAGGAGTTTTGCACTAGCCGCGTGCGGGCGATGGCCCCAGAAGAGCTGGTCATGGGTAAGCCGTGGACAAACAAGGGCATGACGTCGTTCAAAATTCAGGGGTTGATGGAGTTTTTGAAGCGCAAGGATTTCAAAAAGCTAAACCGCCCGCAGATACAACAGATCTTGAAAGACATGCACAACAATCCAGACAGCGCGTTGGCTGTGATGCGGATCAAGAAGGATGACGGCACAGACACCAGCGTGAGGGTGTGGCGTGTGCCGGAGTTTGACAGCGGAGACGTAGACCTAACAGTGGAGGGGAAAGATGACCAAAGCCAAATCCCGTTCTGAGGATGATCTGACGGAAGTTCTCAGCAAGGTGGCTGGGCTGCTCAACACATCCCCCGCCTCTGTGCTTCAGCTCATCGAGCGTGGCGCCTTCCCCCCGCCCGAGGATCGCCTAATCAAGATAAGCCAGATCGCAGCATGGTTCGGCGTGTCGGAGGCGGTGATCTACAGATGGATGAACAACGGCACGTTTCCGAGACCGGTGTGTCTCGGGCGCGTTGACGATCCTTTCGCCACCAAGCGGTGGTTTTTCAGCGAGGTGCGCGACTGGTTGCACGGACGTGCGCGCGGCACCGGCAAAAATGTGAGAAAGAAATGAAAAATACCACCTTGATCATCGGACCGCCGGGTTGTGGTAAGACGCACACCCTTGTCGAAATTATCCGAGAGGCTCTGTCTCGCGGTGTTTTGCCCCATGAGATCGGCTTTCTGTCCTTTACCCGTAAAGCCGTCAACGAGGCAGCCTCTCGCGCAGGCTCTGAGTTTGGCTTTGATCGCAAGGATATGCCTTTCTTTAAGACGCTGCACGCTCTAGGGTTTTCGATGCTTGGCATGAAGCGCGAAGACGTCATGGGTCCGGCCGATTGGAAGGCCTTTGGGCAAGAGCTGGGCCTGCAGGTTGACGGAGATAACCACCAGCGCGACGACATCTCCGCTGCCATAAGCATGGGCAACGGTTCGGGAGATGCGTATCTGCGTCTGATACAAAGGGCCACGATGCGAGGTGTAAGCCTCGACCAAGAGTACCGCGAAGCTGAGAACTACGATCTGAACTGGTCGATGCTCAAGAAAGTCGAGGAGCTGCTCGATGTGTATCGGCATCAACTCAACAAATACACCTTTGTGGACATGCTCAAAATGTTCGTGCAGCACGGTGAGGTGCCCCGCCTTCGCCTTCTGATTGTGGACGAAGCACAGGATCTTGTACCACTGCAATGGCAAATGGTTAAAAAGCTGGCAGAGAAATCCGACGAAATATTTTTTGCGGGCGACGACGACCAAGCCATCCACAGATGGGTGGGCGTTGAAGTGCAGCTGTTTCTGGGCTGCAGCCCCAACATCCGATTTTTGGAACAGAGTTACCGCCTGCCAAGGAGTGTGTTTGATCTATCACAACGCGTAGTGTCGAGGATAAAAACCAGAATCCCTAAGGTCTACAGACCCGTGGACAAGGATGGAAGGGTTCGGTTTGAAACCGGGCGCGACTCGCTCGACCTGACCCGTGGTTCGTGGATGCTGATGACCCGCGCAAACTACATGGCGCAGGAGTGGGGCGAGCAGCTGCGCGAAGACGGGTACCTGTTCAGCCTGAATGGCAAGCGGAGTCTGCAGCAGGGTCTGGCTGACGCACTAACCACATGGCGATCTCTGACGGATGGTGGCGAGGTTTACCTAACAGATGTCCGCAAGATGTACGACCAGCTCGACTCCGGAGCCCTGTTGCAGGGTGCCAAGAAACTGCTGGACGCAGGCGACACCAACAAAAGATATAACCTTGATGACCTGCAGCGCAACTTTGGTCTACAGGCGGGAGACAGCGCCGACCCGCTCAGGGTCATCAAGATGAATGACAGGGAGCGTACATACATCCGAGCGCTGGGGCGGCGGGGCGAGGACGTGACCCAAGACCCAAGGATCAAGATCGGAACAATCCACAGCAACAAGGGCGGCGAGGACGATAACGTGGCCGTGGACCTTGGGACAACACGCGCCGCTGCCGAATCCCATTACCCGGACGACGAACATCGGGTCTTTTATGTTGGGTTCACACGTGCTAAGAACAACCTACATGTAATTCAAAGCGATAAAAGGAACCGATACGATGTCTGATGCCACCCCCAAAAACTTGAAATTCAAGACTGCCGAGCAAATAGTCATGGAAAACGACACCGTCGCGCAAATAGTTATGGAAGACAACGCCGTCGCGCGGGTGGCGCTGCTTCTAAACTTGTCTATTTTTTCTGCCGACCAACTAGGGACTTTTGAGCAGAAAGGTCCGGCTCCCGTAGCAGGGAAGGAAGATTTAATGGTTCAGATTGCGGAGGATGGCAAAGTTTTTGCCATGTTTGTAAGGTCAGACGCTGTGGAAGCGCTGCGCGAGGCCGGATATGATATCTGACTTCGCCTTCCAAGACGACAGGCTGTGGGACTGGGCTGTCGGCCTCGCCAAGCACGCCTCGGTCCTGAGCAAAGATCCAAGTACCAAGGTCGGCGCTGCGATCTTCGACGACAAGCGGCGCGTGATCAGCATGGGCTACAACGGGTTCCCGCGCGGTGTTGAGGACACTCAAACACGGTTGCAGGACCGCGAGACGAAGTACCGGATGATCCTGCACGCTGAGCAGAATGCGATGGCCTTTGCGACCGGCAGCTTGGAAGGGGCGACGATGTTCTGCACCCACCCGTGCTGCACCCAGTGCGCGGCGATGGCTATCCAAAGAGGGATCAAGCATGTATGCTGGCCGACTCCAGCCCCAGACTTTGTGGATCGGTGGGCGGACGACATGAAGCTGTCAATGAAAATGTTTGATGAAGCAGGAGTGAGCGTTCATGTCGGGTGATTATCCAGACGACAACCCCAAGACGGTTTATGGCGAAGCCAAGCCAAAGATTTCTGACACCCCAACAGTTGGGATTACGCAGCTCGGTCGAGTGCACTCCATGGGTGCAGACAAGTACGGTCGATTTAACTGGCGTGAACATACGGTGTCGGCAAGCGTTTACTACGATGCGGCGTGGCGGCACCTGTCCGCGTGGTTCGAGGGGCAGGACACAGACCCCGAAAGCGGCTTGCCGCACCTCGCTCATGTCATGGCTTGCCTGAACATCGTAATGGATGCTCAGGCGCACGGGAAGTTGAACGACAACAGGCCGAGAGGGCCGTTGGAATGAGACCGATTTACGAAAGCGACACCGACCTTAACAACGAGCGTCAAGTTATTGACGGTCTAAACAATCTTTGGCAGACGCAGTCCACCAAGCTTCCGAGGTCGTACGGACTCGACTACACGCTGACACGTGGGGGTCGCGTCACCGCTTTTGTAGAAATCAAGTGTCGCACGATACCTTCATGGACCTACGACACGTACATGATTTCTCTTGCCAAGGTTCTAAAAGCCAAAAGCTTGGGAAACAACGTCGGCGTGCCTGCCTTGTTGGTCGTCCGATGGAACGACATGGTTGGATATATTGACCTCCGCCCCGTCGCCTTGGACGTACAGGTGGGTGGTCGCAAAGACCGAGGGGATGCACAGGATATCGAACCTGTCTGTATGATCCCCATCAAAGAATTTACACCATGCATGAGGCCGCTTCTATGAAAGAGCGTTATGATACAGGCACCGATGACTTTCTGCTGAAGATGGACATCAACAACATTGAAACAGAGTGGTCGGCACCCACCGAGTTTCCCGATTTGACCAAGCACAAGACGATTGCTATCGACCTTGAGACACGGGACAACGGCATCGGTGCAGGGAAGGGGCCGGGGTGGGCCACGAACGACGGTTACGTTGTCGGCATTGCTGTAGCTGCTGGAGACTTCCACGGCTACTTCCCGATCCGCCATGCCAACGGTCCAAATCTGGACACCAACATGGTCCTGCGCTGGCTGCAGGAACAGATGGCCACGCCCAACATCACCAAGGTTTGTCACAACGCGCCATACGATATTGGCTGGATGCTGGCCGAGGGAATCAAGGTCCAAGGTCC
>Ga0307376_10005525_pt1 | contig 11360 bp, 19 predicted proteins | sample TR2MG_FD_202536 | JGI IMG/M metagenome (GOLD analysis project Ga0307376, IMG submission 202536) | Soil microbial communities from Risofladan, Vaasa, Finland - TR-2 | ecosystem: Environmental > Terrestrial > Soil > Coastal area > Acid sulfate soil | place: Finland: Risofladan, Vaasa | collected... | reverse complement strand
CCACCTTTCAATTATTGCTCTGTTAATAACTCCCCAATCTATATTTTCAGATGATTTCATACAAAAATAATAAGTTAAGGCAATATCTTTTCTTTTACATTCTTTTTGTTTAATTTCGTCTAATATTGTGCTTTCACAACATAATAATTCTATTGTGAAACCTGAAATTTTCATTCCCTCACCCAATTCGGTTTCCATATCTCTAATTTCTCTTTTAAATTGATTAGTTCTTTTTCAGTCCATTTTTCAAAGTTTGTGTTATACCCAAGCTCTTTTTTAAATTTTGTGTCATCTTCCAACGAGTTTTCTTTTCTTAATTTGTTGATTTTTTCGATTAGTAAATCTTTAGTTAATGAAGCACTATCGTTTGGATCTCTTTTTTCTATGGGTTCTCTTCCAGTAATAAATGGATTTTGTTTCGCTTCTTTTTCTTGGGCAGCTATTTCTCTTCCAGCTCTTTCTCCTACTTTTACTCCATCCCCAAACCAATAAGAGATGTATCTATTTGCGTTTACCTTTGTAATTTTATTTATATTTTCCAAAGCCTTGGTTCTTGCTTCTTCTAATGATTCAGATTCTTCACCACTTATCTTTTCCAATTCTTCTTTTTTGATGTATCTTGATTTAAGCATCTTCTCAATCATGCCTTTTTGTTTTTCAGTAATCAAATTAGGATTAGCGATTTCTTTAGCTTTGGCTATGCGTTCTTCTTTGGTTTCTTCTTTTACTTCTGTTGCTGTACCACCAAACTCTTTGGTTATGGCTTCACTTGTTATCTTGCCCTCATCATAGATGTAATCGATTATTTCATCAGCAAATCCAAAAAACATTGTCTTGTCATTGATTGCAAAAGGGTTATTTCTTGCTACCTGCTCACTGACTGCCTTAATGGCACACTCTCTTACGATACATTTATTATTTTCAATTTCCCGTAAGGTTTTGTCATACCAGTAATCATTATTGGTATATTCTTTCTGGGTAGTCTTCTTCATAGTTTTCTGGGTAGGTTGGCTAATAGGTTGGGTAATGGGTTGGCTAATAGGTTTCTCCTGCGAAACATCTTCATCTCTTACAATCTCGTTTAATACGTTACCGTTAAGAGATATATTGGGTTTACCTCCTTTCACATATCTACTCACTTTGCCCTTGACTTGGATATATTCTCCACCTTGATACTTTGCTTCTTCGTTTTCAATATTAATATTAGAACCCATTTCACCTGTATCGTCTTTGACAACAATAAACTGCGAGCAACCATACTGACTTTCTCTTGGCTTTAATACACGAATAATTCTTCCTTCGGTAGTAATTCCACTGACTCCATCATCTAATTTCTTCACTTCTACTATTTTCAAATTAATTCATCTCCTTCTCTAATAAAATTTTATAATCCCTAATCTCTTTTCTTAACTTTTCGTTCTCGTCCATGAGGTCATCTCGGACTTCTATTAAAATGGTATTTTCATCTTCCAAATCCTTTATTTTGTCATTTAATTGATCTTCTAAAAAATCTTCCATAATCTACCTCCTATCCATAGATTATCGTTTTGTTTCCTTAAAAATAATTATTTTTGCTTTTTCGATATGGATGTCGTAAATGTCTATGAGTCTTTTAAGTGATGGAGTTTCACACAAAACACTCAAATCTTTCTGTTGATGGTCAGCCCACGATAATTGATATTGTCTTTGTCCTTCTGTATAATTCAGGTCTAATTTCCCTATACCATGAACTTTATAAGTTTTTCCAGGGTCTCCAAATATACCTTTGTTAGCATCAAAAGTGCAAAAGCATGGAAATTGAATCTTGTCAATATTTTCCCCATTGACCCAATTCCCTTTCTTCTCTAATTTCTTATATCTCTCTTCATATTTATGGCAAATGTTTTTTGCACCACAATTCACACATCCTGCTGGTATTTCTTTTTTCTTCTTTGTCTTCACTTCGACTACTTCAACTTCTAAATAAGGTCTATTTCGTAAATTCACTTTTTCACCCCCTTTCGTTTCGCAGAGAAACTTTATCTTAATTGTTTCTGTAAATTATATATTTGAAGGCAATACTTAAACATCTTCCAACATAACTCTATTTTCTTCTTATGAATCTCCTGAAATTCAAAACCTTCCATCTCGACTCTTCCCACTCTCAAGATCACACAGTTCTTTACTTTGTATCCGTTTTCTCTCAATAACTGTCGATAAGCACAAACTTGAATAAAATGTTCAGGATAAAGTGCCTTACATGTTTTGTAGTCTATTAATGTAGGAATACCATCCAGTAAACAATAGTTATCTATCGTCCCGCCATATTGAAATTTCTCACTGACCATAGGTTCTTCTAAAACAATAGGTTCGATAGTGTGTTGGTTTTTCCAATCAAGATATTTCTTATAACTGTTATGAGCAATTTCAATTTGGATAGCAGTATAGTACGAAGTATCAGTATCTTGCTCTTTTAGATCACAGAACATCATCTCGTGAACTAAAGTTCCAATATCAGCTTTATCATCTACATAATCTCTTACATTAATTCCCTGTAATCCTAAATTATTAGCCCAAGGAACGAGTAATGGTTTATTTATAACCCCAAGAATTGTAGTTGTGCCAGGCAGCCTTTTTCCTTCTTTATTAAAATAACTTACATGAGCCTTAACTCTTTTTCCTGATTTCTCCATAATAAAAACCCCCTTTTTAAATATTGACTTACACAATTTCATAATCACGATATTTAGTTTGAATAAATTCAGGTTCAAGACCTAAATCAAGAGTAGATTTTCCACATTTGCTACATTTCCAACGTGGAGTTACATTATCATGGAAATTCCTATCATCATAACAACTATGTTCCTCAATATTTCCGCAACCCTCACACTTGTATTTTCCATGAAAATCTCTCCTACTTTGTGATGTTATTTCTATTAATTTCATTATTCTTTTCACCCCCTTTCTTAAATTTACTTACATTTGATACATCTCGTAAGCAGCATCCGACATTTTCTCTATTCTTCGATTCAAGTCTTTAATCTCAGCTTTCAAATTTTCGTTTTCTTTTTCTAATGCTTTTACTTCATATTGCAAATCTTTTATTTCATTCTGTAAATCTTTTAAATCTTCCATCAAAAACCCCCTTTTAAATTTTGTCTATTTTAAAATTTATCATCCCTTAATATATTAATTAATCTTATCCATTCTCTATCTATTGGATATGTTTCCAATATATATGCAATCGCTTTATCTCTGTCTCTCGTACCTGCTGGAATTTTCTTACCCACACTCAAGGCTGCCATAACAGCAGAAGCGGGACAATTTCCTATGCCTTGTAATTTATCAATTTGGACTTGATATGGTAATGAAGTATCTTTGCGTTTTATTGTAGTAATATTCAAATTAAAAAACCCCCTTTAATTTAATTTATTTGTTTGTCAAAATACCTCAAATCTTCTCCAGAATTAATTTCTTGGCTATCCTATAGTCCGATTAATGTATTTACCCCTTCTCGTTCTATCTATGATTTTAATGCAAGGATTTTGTCTTTGTTTTTCTCAATCCAGTCATACCATTTCTCTTGTCCCACCATTATAATTATGGGTATCTTTAATTCTTTTAAGGCATTCCAAATTTCCTCATAATCTACACCACATAGTTCACCGATTTCGTCTAAATTCAACCTTTCTATGCAACTTTTTGTAAACAGCCATTTCTTGTTTAGGTAAGTGCCTTTGCCTTTATTGACTAAGTTAGCCATTCTAATTTTCCTGGCTTTTGCCATTCTTTTATTAATTAAATCCTGTTCATCTAACATATTTATCCTCTATCGACCCTTGGTGAAGATAGGCTCTTACCTAATCCTGACTGGCTACAGACATTGGGTCGATGATTTTATTTAACATTAACTTTGTTTAATATGTCTTGCTGGTCTTTGTATAGTGGTCTATCGAAAATATAACTAAATCCACGCCAGTTCAACCATTCTGCAACTGATGTTCCTTCATGTGCAAGATGTCCACCTTCAATGAAAGCGTATCCTGTACCCGTCTGATGAATCAATCCACCATGAAACAATGCAATTAGGAAACCATTCTGGTCAAAAATACCTGAACCACTTGAACCTGGTGCTGACGGAATATCAATCTTAACCTGATCCATCCAACCCAATCCATCTACATCAATGCCCAAGTCTAAATGAGTTTGATTGATATGACCTTGATCTGTAGAAAATGCTAAAGCCAACGGTGCGTGTCTAATCCATACTTTTTCGCCTACTTCACATTCGACCTGTCTAAAGGTAGCGTAAGGTTGAAATGCCACATTCTTAATTTGCAAGATTCCAACATCTAATCCCTTGTCATATCCTACGCATATCGCCTCGATGTCATAATGCTGGTCTGCACTAATCTTAATACTTGCCTTATTTACAGATGCCATCCATATAGTTGGTTTGCCTTCTTTGTCTACAAAATAACCATACTTCTGGGCTATCGGTCTTGCTCCCGTAATAATTTCTACTTTAGGTGGGTCAACGCTTGTTCTATAATCTTTTTCTTCATATACATTGATAGGGTCTGCCTGTGTTCCTAAGTTCAGTTTATCTACGAGAGGTTGAACTACGTGATAGTTTGTCATAATAAGAGTTTCTGCATAGATACCTTTGTCTTGGCTTTGTAATGCTTCGGGTAATATACTAGAGTAGATAATTGTTCCTGAACCGTAAATGGCTGTCTTGACTATCTGATCTTCTTCTTTTTTATCATCGCCAATCCATTCACCATATTGAACTATATAGCCTTGTTGATACCATTCTTTTTCATCTTCATTCAATTCCTTAAACTTATCATCAGATAACTTTGCACCTTCTTCCCACTTGTAAAAAGATAGAGGTCGATAAACCTGATAAACGGGTATTCTGACCTGAACTCCCACCCTTTCAACAAAATCAATCACATCTTTTTCGCTAACAGGTGGAGCTTGATATTGTGCTAACACAGGTAATGCCAACATAAATACTATTAGTATCGCTAGTAAAATCTTCTTCATTTATTTTTCACCTCCTTTCTTGTTATAACCTTGAGAAATAAAATTAACCCAATCGCAGAAAATATAATGAAACCGAATTTAATTAAGAAAGCAATGTTATTTATTGACATTCATTCCCCCACACATCCCAACCTTCTCTTTCCTCTCTTGCAAATATATCTATTCGTGGTTCTCTTGTATTTTCTCTTAATGTGTTATATAAAATATCTGGTTTTCTGGAATGTTTACCTCGTTTCTCATAAAACATAGTAGGTATAAATTTACCCTTTTTATTAATTCCCATCTTTCCCCTATAAGCATATATAATCCATTCAACCCTTCTGTAAACACCATTAACTGGAACACCGATTCCCTTATCCCATGCAAAAAAATCCATATATTTAAAATTCCACATTTTCAACAATCTAAAACAAAAGGGTATTTTAGAAGTTATAGTCCATAAAAATAAATCACATCTATCATCAGCAAAATTACTGATAGGAAAAAACATAATTTCATCATCACTCATAAGAGGATAAGGCATCTTCTTCCCCGTTCTGTAATACTTTAAATTCTTTAAATTATTCTTTACTGTCCAGGGTGGATCAATAACTATTGTTTGATATTTCTTATCTGGAAATGGTATCATTGATTCTCCTTAAAATATTGATGAGCATAAGCCATATTATTAAATAGACTTCCCATTAATGCGTCTCCCATACCTTCTCTACTCTTAAATCCTCTATGTTCTTTCCAAACACCAAAGAAATGTCTAAACCAACTTTTCATACAAACCTTAAAATGATCTTTACCAAATCCCTTCTGCCAATTGTCAGAATCTCGTAATTGACCATCAGCTTGTTTACGATGTTTATTCATATACTCGGCAAATTTTTCAAGAACTATTGGAGAGAGGAAGCCCTCAAAATCTAATTTGCCTTCATCGGTATCACGAGTTGCACCTGTGTCAAATTTCCTTATTTTCATATCTTCTCCTTCATAATCTTTAAATATTTCATCGTAAAACTTTTCAATCGGAAGTTTCATGATATTACTTAATCGGTAAATCCTGCTTTTATTTCACTTATAGGTTCACCGAGATAAATTTCCTCAGGTTTCTCTGCGAAATCATTATTTTCTTCTAACATCTGTTCGGAAGCCTCGTCTGATTTAGCTCTACAAGTTATACAAGCAATTTTATGATGAAAACCACCAGGTAATATATGACAATCAGAATATTCTTCAACTTGTTCAAGACACTCTATCCAAAGCCATCTACCACATTTGAAGCATGTTCCATATTTTTTATAAGTTTTCTTCTTCATGATTTACCTCCATCAAATACTTTTCCATTAAATACAAACTTACCCCTAATGATTACTGGAATATACAAGTTATACATACCATCTTCCCTAACATACAAAACCCCAAAAGCATTAATCCATTTATTTATCCTTCCTTTCATGAAGTCAGGACTAAGATTACATAGACATCCTATGCTTTGTGCGGTATGGTATCCTGTTTGATCGTCAGTGAAGACTTTTGTGTAGGATTGAATATCGTGAGTATGCCCGTAGGCACAACTCTTAGAGTGAGTATCAGCAGTTTTAGCAGCATGATATTTATTGAGGTATTGTCCATGAAAAACTAATAGTTTTCCGTATCTCTTAAGACCTCTTTCATTATTTTTAATATAAGGAATCCACTCCCAATCTCTTTCTTTTAACCGTAGTAAGATTTCGGGTTCTATTGAGCCTTTTAGAGTGGTATCCTTCCTTGTTACTATATTTACCCAGTCTTCGTGATTACCACCCATATATGTCTTTTCGCAATCTCTGGGTGTTAAACTTTCTAAGGGAGTCAAGATATCTCTATCGAAAGCTTCATAATCTCCCTTAACACTCTTTCCTACAAAATATTCATTATCTTGTTGTTTCTTCTTCCAATGATTAGCCCAATCCATATTCATACCATCACCCAATAAATTTATGGCGTGAGGTCTAAACCACTTAATAAATTGAAATACCGCTTTCACAGCATCTTTATTATGATAAGGATGGTGGAAATCTGGTAACAAAATTATTTTGTTGATCACTTAATCACCTCATTTATTTTTTTGGGGAGTGGGTTTGCCCCACCCCCACCAAAGGAGAACTAAAAATGAAAAAGTTAGTAGTGGTTGCGAGTAAATTTGCCTGCCCTGACAGGATTCGAACCTGCTTTAGCCCTGTGTTTGTTGAGTAGTCGTTGCGTTTCCCCCAGAACACCACAAGGCAGACAAATAAAAAAGACCGAATCTCTCTTACGAGACTCGGTCTCATTATTACTAAATTTCAAGCAGACAAACGTCCGCTAATATATCTTATGTAAAGTAAAATCTACAGAAGCCTTAAAAATCAACGATGACCGAATCTCTTTTATTGTCCTTATAATTTTTTAAATCTCAATTCCCTTTTCTCTACAAAAATTACTAATACGTTCTACAACTTTTTCAAGTGATTTAAAATGCAGAGGATGTGGTTTATGAGTTCCTCTTATCCATCGTCTAATTGTTCTTTCAGATATGCCAGCTTCCTTTGCAATATCTTTGATCGTGAAGCCAGCTTTTTTCTTAATTTTGATTAATTGATTTAACAAATCTTCCAAACAATTTTACGTCAGCAAAATTGCCTATCCTCCATTTTTAGCTTTGCACATAGCATAACACAATCAAGTCTATTTGTCAAATTTATTTTGGCACAAGTATAATCCAAGCCTCTGTATCAGTTTCGTTCCATACAACTTCAACAATATAATCTAAAGTCTTTCTATCTCTCGTTTCTAGATATCTCTTAATTTCTCCAAGCATCTGTTTCTCCAATTTTGCACTAAATTCTTTCTGGTCTAAATAAGATAACCAAGCCTTTATTAAGTCTCTGTTTCTTTCAAATATTCCTTCTTCTTTAAACCTCTTAATTATCTTCCTTAACAGTTCATACTTAACTAAGGCAAAAGATAACCAAAGAACTAATTTAGCCCTTGCCCTCCTTATTTCTTTATCTGTTATTCGATAGGGTTTTTTGGTTCGTAAGTCTTAATTGAAGCCAATACTTTGTAAAAAACTTCATTGTCTATTTCGGTAGAACTTGCAACTATCTTGGTTTCGATTAACCCTAAAACATAATGTACGCCCTTCTCACCCAGAGATCCCAGAGCCTTGAGAGTTATTATAATTATATTTTCCATTTATTTCACCTCCTTTCTAATATCCTTCTGGTGGATCACAAGTTCCACCATAACATCCATCTTTTTTTCTGTCTTTCTCTTCTGCTATCTCTTCCTTCAATAAAGAATTAATTATATCTTGTATCGTAGTAAAAGGTAATAAACCTATAAACCTATAAATTTCCTTACCGTTTTGATAAAATACTACAACAGGCAATCCTCTTAATGGTCTGAAGTTGTTTAGAAATTTTCTGTTCTTATCTACATTTACCTTAAACCACTTTATTTTGTCCTTATTGTATCGTTGATTAAATTCAACTAATCGGGAAATAATAGGACTTAATATTTTACAAGGATGACACCATTCCGCCCAGAAATCTATAACAATCAGTTTATCCGACTCCAAAACTTCTTTTTGAAAATTATCCTTATTTAAGATATCCTGACCGTATGATACTGTCGTTAAAATACAAAACATAACTAAAATTAAAATAAATCTTTTCATTTTACCTCCTTTACATATTCATATAATCTCGCTATCCTTTTAGTCCAACCTCGAAGATGTTTCCACTCTGTTTTACAATGAGTGCAATAAATAATTCTTTCCATTAGAAAATATTTCCAGTCGCCCAAACATTTCTCAAAGGTTTTTTTCGCAGCACTTACCCCTGAATTAATAGCCATATCGAATACTACCATAGCCATAGGAAATTCCATATTGTCACAATCTGCCTTCACCCAATAGTTCTGATGATAAATTCTTTTGGCTTCATCAAAAGCCAATTCTGATTTTCCTTCTTCTATCCATTTTTTCATTCTTGCGACATTTTGCGGATAACTTTTAGAGCTTATTCCATATATTGTATAACCACCTGTATCATCAGGATCATTAGAAATTTTACCTTCTGCATTGAAAGTAAATTTTGCTGCTTTCTCGAAATCTTCTTTCATTTTGACCTCCACAATAAATCAAACATAAATTACATGGTACTCCAAATAATTTTTGATATCAAGTTACTTTTTTCCATTTAACTTCAATACTTCTACGGTTAATTTCTCTATAGAATGGACTAAATGATTCTCTATTACATTCTTTAATCCACTTATTGTATTTTCAACTTTTTCCGTATTTTCTGAATCTTTTCTTACTGTCTTTTCCATATCTTTTAAAGATACATCAACTATATTCAATATTTTTTCCTCTCTCTTTGCATCTCTTTCTTCACGTTTATCTTCACGTTTTGTCTGTCGTTTAGTTTGATACCAGAAATACCATACCATAGCTATAATAACTACTCCTGCCCATCCTATCTCTCCATAATTTTCTATAAGTGTTTTAATCATTGCCTCATCTCCTTATTGACATCTGTACGTACCACCGACTACAATGGTACTGTTATTTGCGAAATTCGTATTAGAAAGAGCAGTTATTGCCCCTGCTTCCGTAACTTGATAAATGTCTATATGATTTGTATTCCTTGCAGTAGTCATTACAAGTTGATTTGCAAAGGTTATATTAAAGAAAATTGCTGGTACTCCTGTAAGTCCAGCGTCAGCATCTGTTGTTGTAAAGGGAAGACCTGTAACTAGTGCTTGCCCCGTAGATGTCCCTTTTGAAGTTAATTCTAACTTCCCACTTATAGTTATCAAATTTCCTATTTTTGTGTAATATCCTGTATTTATACTATAGGTTATACCTGTTGTCCCCCCACCAAAAGATATTCCCATTGTCCACGTTCCCTCTTCATAATCATCTAATGTATTTGCACCTGCACTCGGATTAGCAGTCGCAGGAAATGCTACTTGACCACCTGTAAGAGCGATAATAGGGGTAGTTATTTGAGTTGTGAACACAGGTGAGTCACTATATACTAATTTCAATGTTCCTGTCTCATCACTTATCACCCCTGCAAGTTCAGCGGATGTAGTTGCAGCCATTTTACTTAATGGTGCATTTATAGAAGCAGTCCCCTCAAAAGTCATAGCACCACCAGCAGTAACATTTACATAATTAGTCCACGCACCATCTCCAATTTTGATATTACCTGCGTTGTCTATTGCCATACGTAAAATAGGACTACAGTCTCCGTCAGGTGAAGTCAGAAATTCTAATCTGACAGGTATATCGTATGCACCAGTAGTTCCATCAGCAATAGCTCGAATTTCAGCTCCTAATTCGTAAGATGTCCCTACATAACCATAGAACTGTGTTTTTCCCAAATAATCACCACTGCTAATGGAAGAAGTCGGGTCTCCATCTCTTTTCCTTTGGAAGGATAGAGTAGGAGCAACTGAAGGTGTGTCGGAAGCTCTATAAATATTGAAACTTGTAAAAGTCCATTGACCAAGAACCATTTCTGCCTCATCTAACATAGCAATAGAAGCTACATCGGATAAATCATCGGAGTCTAAAGCTAAGGCTGTTTTTAATTCTGTATAGTTTATACCCTCAATAGTATCTACATCAATGAATCTTGCTATATCATTTGCTTCGGGAGTTCCGCTTGTATCAACACCACCCGTAGGAGTTCCAAATTCCAAAGCAGTTTCTCCAGCATTAACTTTTGCATATAATCCAGCTTGTCCAGTATAATTGGCAGGGGTATCGGTTAATCCTGTAAAAGTAGTAGAGCCACCACCACTTTCATCTTCACATTCCCAATTTCCAGAGGTAGAATTGTATTTGAGAATCTTTAAATTAGCAATATCAGTTAAATCAACATCACCAATATCGCCTATACTGTCAGCTTTCTTGAAGAAGGTTGCTTCAAAAGTAGCGTCTAAATCCGTATCGGTATTTTGTGTATGAAGTTCACTATCATTAGCTAAATTTACACCCCAGATAGTTTCAATTTTTGCTTGCGTGTTTATTTCGGTCTTTAAGTAATATAGTGATAAATCAATACCCGCTATATCAGTTTTATTCGCCCAAATCTGTAAATCCGCAATCTCCATATAGGCATTATATTCGTTGTATTCTGTAAGACCGTATGCTCCGTATTCGGGCAAATAAAACAAATTGTGAGTAGTATAAGTCCCTGTTTGCCCATATACAGGCAATGCAATCATACATATTAAAGTTAAAATCAATAATAATTTCTTCACAAGATCATTTCCTTTTTATTTTATTCCCCCTTATCTATTTT
>Ga0307376_10005522_pt1 | contig 11364 bp, 18 predicted proteins | sample TR2MG_FD_202536 | JGI IMG/M metagenome (GOLD analysis project Ga0307376, IMG submission 202536) | Soil microbial communities from Risofladan, Vaasa, Finland - TR-2 | ecosystem: Environmental > Terrestrial > Soil > Coastal area > Acid sulfate soil | place: Finland: Risofladan, Vaasa | collected... | reverse complement strand
ATGTTGTTAGTAAAATGAATATACCTGAAGAAGATTATGTTACGTATAGAAATCAATTAATACGTTTCATAAAAAATAATTTCTACGAGGAATTAAAAGAGTTTTGGGATAGAAATCATTATTGGGGTAACAGTAAAAACATTAATGAGTCTTACGATAAAAGAATCTTCCAAAGACGATATCAACAAATTAGTGAGTTTATTGATAGAGCTCTTTCACGTTATGATGTTTGTATCTATACTGATGTAATTGATTTTGTGGATCGTGTGATGGATTATACTGCCGATAATTTATATGATTCTTTATTTAATTACAACTGGGATGATGGGGATGAGTTTTATCAACCTATGTATGATTTTATTTCTGAACACTTTGTAGATAGAATCCATGAATTCTATGAAGATAATAAACATTTTTGCATAGATGAGGATGGTAATTGGATTCATTAAATAAATCTTTTTATTTCCTTTTTAATAACAAAAACTATAATTAAATTATGAACGAAAATCAAAAAGCACAACAGTACGACAGATTTATGTACGAGTACGACCAACTAAGTAATCAGGTATCCTCAATCAAAGGTGAGAATTTTGAACTTAACGATAGTCAAAGACAACGTATACATGAATTAGAAAAGAAAATGAGATTCATTATGGAATCTGCATCAAGATTGTAAATATTTTCCGTAATCTCTTATATTTATATATTAAACCATTTATATGAGTAAAGTAATACGACTAACAGAATCTGACATTGAAAAAGTTGTTAGTGGTGTTATAAAACAAAAAAACACACAGGAATTAAAATCCACTAATACTTTAATGGTAGAAATTAATTCTATGTTGAATTTCCATTATAAATCTAATTCCGCCTTTTTAAAATATACTGAAGATTTCTCAGAAAGATTTAATATATTACAAGATGTTAAAAATACAGGGAAAAACCTTGCAAAGAACACCAAAAATTGGAAAAAAGCCGGAATACAAGGAAATTCACAATGGATGGCAAATCACTATAAGGATGCTGTGTCAAATACTAAGAAATTAGTTAAAACTACCGTAAAGGCTGGTCAATTAGGAAATAAAGTTGCAACTGAAGTGTAAAAAATAAAAATGGAAATATCAAAAATAGTTAGAAAAGTATTATTGGAAATTGATGAACCAAGAGATAATTCATTTACCGTGGAACCAAATGTTAGGATGATCCCAAGGGAAAAACAAATACAAAATATGTTTGGTAAATACGAAGATCAGATCCCAAATGATATATTGAGGTATATGAGAAAGAATCCTCAGTTGATGATGGATAGACTTGCAAGAATATATGGTGATAACTTTATTGAGTATGCTGAAAAGGCTTATGTTAAAAATATGAAATTATGGAAAGACGAATATTAAATGAAGAATTAAATATGATGAAATACCTCGTTTCTTATAAAAGAGGAGTCATTATATCAGAACAGACGGATATGGACTCAGAAGAGTCGGGAATGGGTTCTATGGCGAAAGAAAAGATCCAATCCATGTTTGAAAAAGAAGTTGTTAATGATTCTTCATTGGGTGAGGTTGCAAGTAATGTACCAAGTGTTGATGATGTTGTTTCTAATGATCAGGTTTGTGACATTGTTACCGGAAATGAAGAACACGATAATATTATATCAAAAGTTAGGTCTGAGTTACTTAGAATGAAAAAAGAAAAAGGATCAAACTCATTATGGGAAGTTCTTAAGAATGTTAAGAAAGGTATCAAAATGGCCATTGTAAAAAATAAATCAGGAGACACATCGGAACCTGAAGAACTTGATGAGCAAATTGTGACAGGTGGAATTATGATTGGTACCGTTATGGTAGGTTGGTCCTTATTAATTGCAATTGGTGCAATTCTACTTATAATTATCATTGCTATTATTGTAATGAAAAATAGTGGTAACGGAAGTGGATGTAGAAAAAACCTTAAGTGGGGTGAAGTATAACGAAAGATAACAGATATTTATTAAATAAAAAATCATGAGTAAAGAAATTATCAAAGAAGAACTTAATCAAATGAAATACCTTTTTGGTTATAAACGAGGTATTGTTATTTCAGAGCAAGAAATAGATGAAGAAAAATTGATTGTTGATCCATATACGTTGGAGGCAATTAATGGTAATATTAGAATAACTGATACCAAAATTAAAAAATCTTACATATATTCACTGAGTGCTTATGGTGTTAAGGTAACCGTAAACGATTTCCCTGGTGGAGATAGTATCAGTTACTCAGTTCCTTTTAAAGGTTCAAGTACCCAAGAAGTAAGTAATAATAGTGAATTACCTAAACTAATTAAATCTAATGTTGGTACTTGTGAGTTAAACCCTAAAGTTGGGGGTATCTCGGTAACCCTTAAATGTTTGTCAGGTTGTAGTGGATGTAAATCCACAACTGAAAAAGTAATTAACTCAACTAAAGACACATTAAAAAGTGCGGCTTCTTATTTAGGATTTTAAAAGTTGTTGGTATTAAGAAATACCAACAACCTCAAGATCAAAAATTAATTTTTTACCAGCCAATGGGTGATTGGCATCAATTACCACAACCTCATCTTTAACTTCCATAACTTTTACAAAACTAGGTCCCATAGGCCCTACAGTTTGTAAAACTTGTCCAACCTCAACTCCTTCAGGAACTTTATCCTTAGTAACTTCAATGATCATATCTTCAACATGGTCACCATAAGCATCAAGAGGTTCAATTTCAATTGTTTTTTTATCACCTTCTAACATATCAATAAGACCTGACTCAAACCCTTTAATAAGTTGTCCTTGACCTAAATTTGTTGTTAATGGTTCTCTTCCTTCGGCCAAAGATGTGTCAAAAATTGTTCCATCTTCTAATTTTCCAGTGTAATGTACCGTAACGGTACTGTCATTTAAAACTTTTTTCATAATATATTCTTTTTTTTAAGTATATAATATATATTTAATAATGTAAAAGCAAAATAACGATATATTTATTATAAAACTATAAATTATGAAAAGTTTAATAACTGAAAAAGAAAAATTAAGAATACGTTCAATGCATAACAATGAAAAATTTTCATTACTAAAAGAACAAGGTGAATTTTTTGATTTATTACCAATTCCTTCAACAACAATTAAAAAAGATGACGGAACACCAAAACCTGAAGAACAAAAACAAGTTAGTACTTGTGTTGCCGCACCTGAACTTAAAACATTAGAAGATGAAGGTAAATTCAGAACATGGGTAAAAACCACATACGCTAATAATGCGGTTAGTGGTATTAAATTATCTGACCCAAGATGGAAAAATCCACCAACAAAATTTTGTAATAAGGCGTTGGCAAATCTATGGAAATCAGTTGAACCAACCACTAAACAAACATATGGTCAATTATATCTAACTAAAAAATAAAAAACATGGCAAAAATAATAAAATTAAACGAGACCGATCTTAAAAGAATCGTCACCAAAGTTCTTAATGAACGGAAACAACTTAATGAAGAATTACTTACCATAGGTCTTTGGACATTAGGGATTGCACTTGTTGGTGGTGCCGCGACTTATGGGTGGATGTATCAATCTGCGGCAGATAAAGCAATGGCAAAATTACATAAAGGTTGTGATGATACCGATAGTATTATTGGTAAACCTATGATGAGTAAACAACAACACATTCAAATTGCAAAGGAAGTTGGAGCGTCTATATTGGGATGGGGTACAGATGAAGAAGATCTGGCTTCGGCTTTATCTAGAATTAAATCAATTCCTGATTATTGTAAAGTTGCTGAAGAATATGAAATACAACATGGTGAGGATATGTATGAAGCAATTGATGGTGATATTAATCTTGGTTATTGGGACACATATGTAAGACAACCACTTGCTAAAGCAATCAGAACAACCGAAGAGGCCAATAAAGAGGCTGAGAAAACCAATCAATTAACAACTACCACAACAACAATTAATAAAGGTGGTGGAGGTGAAGAAGAAGATAACAAAAAAGATAATTGGGGAATGTATATGTGTGTTGTTGAACATCCTGATTCAATTCCTGATAAATACCAAAACAATGAAAGAACTCGTTTTAGAATTAAACAAACTTACTATATGGGTAATGGTATGAAATTATATAAAGGAATTGAAGTACCATATTCTTGCGATGATAAAGAATTCAAAGATGTCAACTTTGAAAATAAAGAAAATCCCAATGAAAGAAGAAATTCTGTAGATGCTGAAATAAAAGATATTCAAAGATTTTTAACGGATGAAGGATATGATATTTCATCTGATGGTCAGATAGGAAACGAAACTGCAGGTGCAATTATTGATTATATTGTTGACAATAATACAGATGAATTCAAACCAGGATCTGTTTTAGAACTTCAAAAGAAAATTAATAGTTGTTATTCTATGAAAATTAAAGAAGATGGTAAAGTTGGTCCTGAAACATTAAACGCTATTGCGGACGCACTTGAATCAGCACAAGACGGAGATCTTTGTAAATAAAATGAACATAATACTCACAGAGAGTCAATATCGTATTCTTCTTGAAAATCAAGAAGAGGTTGATAGGATATTAGATAAAATTAGTGATGGTGGGTACGAATCTTTAAGTGTGGATGAAAAAAGATATTTAGATGCATTTTCAAAACATAAAGGAAGACCTGACGAGTTTGTTGATCCTTCCGAAAGTTATGATGATAGAGAAGGTGAGAAATTCATATCTTCTTTTAATCATATCCCAAAAATAGAATTTATTTTTGATTACGAAGAAGAAACTGAAGATGAAACTGCATTATATGGTACAATATATTTTAAAGATAAGGAATATATTGGTGGTTTATTTTTAAACAAAATGGGACACTTAATTGATTTTGATTTTTACGATATAAATGAAGACCCTAAAAGTATTCACGATGACGTTGGAAGATTCCAAGATGATATTGAAGGTATTGAACCTGAGGTTAAAATGTTTTTTGAAGATGATGTTATTCCATCTCTAAAAAATTAAAACTTTTTTAAAAGTTAACATATTTATATATAACAATAAAGATTTGAAAAAAAATTAAAATGAAAAGAAAAATAAGATTAACCGAAAGCGAATTAACTACCTTAATTAAAAGAATGGTAGAACAAGCTCAAGATGATATGAGTATGGAACATATGGAAGGTCATGGTATGGAATATATGGAAGATGACGATATGGGATATGATGATGAAGAGGAATTGTCTAAACCTGAGGTTGTTGACATTATTTCTGATTTCTTTAAAAGTGAAGTATTACCAGAATTGGCACCTGAAGAAAGATCTGAATTGAAACGCATGGCAAGAAAAGCAACTCCTGAAATGACAGAAGCATATCTTAATGAAGACTTGAAAGATAGATTTAAAAGTTTTAAAGAAAAAGCTATGATTGGTGGAGGACTTGGTACGATGGTAACAGGAATGATTACCGCTCTTGGTGAATTTACGGGTTGGTCAGAACATGAGTTAACTATTAAAATCCATGATTTTGTTGAAAGTTTTGGTGCGGGACAATACTCAGGACCTATAACTGTGGCAATGGTATTTGCAGGACTAGCTTTGGCATTAAAAGGTTATTCAGATAGGGCAAACAGATTAGATACTCCATATACAAAAGATAAACCTGGAAATGGATTTAACTCGTATTGATTTATATAGGAAATAGATTAGATTACAAATAGACAGAAAAACCCCTTAACTCAAGGGGTTTTTTTATTTTCTTTTAGATATTCTTCTAAGATTTCTACAATCGCATCAATTTCACGTTTTTCCTCATCACTAACCAATTTGAATTTTTTGTACTTAAATAGAAATTCCCAATAAAATACAAAGTGAATTAAGAACATAAAAAATAAGGTATTAACAGTTATCCCAAAAACACATAAGAAAGGTACCGCAAATGTCACTAAAAAAAACACAAAATTAAAAATTTCGGTATTAGACATAGATAAAAATTTATATTGTCTAATTACTTTTTTTAATTTTTTATCCGGTAAGTCTTTATATGATTCGGCTTCTTTTCTAATCTTTGACATCGTAGTATATTTTGTTTGATTACTCACTATAACAAATATACAATTTTATTTGACATTAAAAAACTATTAATCTATTATTTTTTATATATCTTTGTAGTATGAAAAATTTTAAACCTTTAATTATACCTGAAGACTCCGCTTGGGGTAGAAAAACATTATCCGCAAGAATATGGAGAATCTTACATTGGAGAATTAGATCGTTCCTAACGGGTTGTAAAAATGTTATTAGATGGTCACCAACTATTTTTAAAGATAGAGATTGGGATGATTGGCATATCTACAACATCCTACAAAAGAAAATTGAGTTCCAAAGACAAGAAATAATCTATGCAAATAGACATACACAAGTTGACCTTGATAATCGTGATATGACAATTGCTCTTAATTTAATTGAGAGAGTTAAGGAAGATTATTATGGGATTGAATATCTTGATTATTCTGAGACAAAATTTAGATTTGATCCAATTGAAGGGGATAACGAACATTACTCATTGGAACAAGATGTTATTTCAGAAAATTACGATGAATACATAAAAAAATATCCGTCAAGTGTTCGTAAAGTATTAAAAGAAAAACCTGACCTTGATAAAAAAGATTTATGTTTTTGGGTTGCAATACACAATCAAGAAAAGGCACATGGTCTTTTACATAAAGTATTGAAAGAAAGAATGAGAGGATGGTGGGATTAATCTTTAATGTCAACAGACGGCAAGATCATAAGTGTTTGTTTTCTACCAATAACTTTCCACCCCAATCTTACTATAGTCTCAAGACCGTCAGGATAAAATGTCATACCGTCCTCAATATTTGAAATATATAAATTGACGTGAGCCATATATTTCTTTTGACCTTGAACATAACTTAAATGGGTAACTTTGACATAACTACCATCACCAAACATCAGGTCAAGTTGACCACATAATGATGAGTTAATTATATCCTCAAGTAATTCATTTTTCTTCATGAGATAAAAATAATCTAATGATTGTTAAAAGAAATAGATTAGATGTTCATTTAATTTAGTTAAAGACAACCAATAAAATTTAAAAACGTATTTATAAATATGAAATTACTTAGTTACTTATTTTTGTTGTTGACCTTTCAGGGGTTTGCACAATATTGTCCATATCTTGGACCAGATCAATTATTACCTTGTGGGGTAGGTACCACTACTCTAACCGCCGATTTAAGTCAGTGTGGGGTTGGGGGATCCAATCCTAATCAAACTACAAACTATGGTGTGTCTAACATTCCTTATGTTGCCCAAACAAATACGGGAACAAGTTTGTTTATGACGGATGACTCACAACAAGGACCATTTAATATTGGGTTTAACTTTTGTTTCTTTGGGACAACATATACTCAATTCTATGTGGGATCTAATGGTTGGATTTCATTTAGTGGGGGACAACCTGTAACATTTACATCTCAACCTATTCCAACAGGAAATGTATTAGTCCCTAAAAATTGTATTATGGGTCCATGGCAAGATTGGCATCCAGGTGTTGGGGGACAAATAAAATACCAAGTTCAAGGGGTTGCTCCTTGTAGAAAGTTAGTTGTTAGTTGGACTAATATGCCAATGTTTTCTTGTACGTCTAATCTTGGAACATTCCATATTGTAATATACGAATCAACAAACTATATTGAAAATCACATTCAAAATAAACCTGCTTGTTTACAATGGCAAGGAGGAACTGCAACTCAAGGGGTTCATAATTCATTAGGAACTATCGGTATTGCATCACCAGGAAGAAACTCAACCGCTTGGACTACTCAAAATAACTCATATAGATGGACACCAAGTGGTCCTGTCGTTACCCCTACCCTAACTTGGTATCAGGTTGGTAATCCAAACCCAATTGGTACAGGTCCGACAATTACTGTAACCCCTCCACCTGCAGGGGCAAATTATACCTGTCATTTTGTATATCCTATTTGTAATGCGGGATGGAGTACGTGTAATGTGGGTATTGGAAATTTGGGTCCTGACACCGTATTTGTGGCACCTGGACCACCTAATTTACCTCCACCAATAGTAACAACATTTAACCCAAATTGTGCAGGTAGTTGTGATGGGGGAATAAACGTAGTATCAAATGGGGGTACGGGTGTTCAGACAATTTCTTGGAATGGTCAACCACCATTGTTTACGTTAACTAATTTGTGTGGTGGAACATATTCATTTACTATTGTGGATGCTGCGGGTTGTAATGTTTCAGGTACTACAACTTTAATTAACCCACCACCTGTAATTGCAAATCCAATTATAGGATCAGACACTGCGTGTTATCAGTCAATAAATAACATATACACAACAACAGATTTAGGTGTGGGATATACGTATCAATGGACATCTGTTGGTAATATAACCTCATCACAAGGTAATGATTCTGTGGTTGTTGATTGGTCAGGATTACCATCAGGGTTTATACCAAACGCAATTGATATGGTTGCAATAAGTCCAAACGGTTGTACAAGTCTACCTGTTTCATTTAATGTAAATATTTTTAACGTACTTCCTGTAATAACACCTTCAGGTCCATTCTGTTCTAATGATGAGTTTTCTACATTAAGTGCAACACCTATGGGTGGGGTATTTAGTGGGACTGGTTTGATAGGTAATGATTTTTATCCGTCAAACGCAGATACGTTAAATAACATAATTACTTACACTTATACTCAGAGTGGTTGTGTGTTTGATACTACAACAAATATTATAGTTTATGAAAACCCATTTATATCTCAGATCAGTCCATATAACGATTTCTTTGAACTATGTGATGGAGATACGATGTCAAGTGTGTATTCAGTAGTTTCTACGTTACAAGGGGGATATAATGAATGGTCGTTTTCTAATAACACAACTCAATCAACTAATTTTAACATAACATGGGATACTTTTGGTATGTTTCCACTATCCGTTGTGAATTGGGTAAATGGTTGTCCATCTAATCAAGTAGAAACGGTTATTACAATTGTACAATGTCCTAATTTATTATACTATATTCCAAATTCATTTACACCTGATGGTGATGAACATAATAACACTTTTAAATGGACATTTACAAGTGGTTTTGATCCTATGAATTTTAATATTTTAATCTTTAATAGATGGGGAGAACTTATTTTTAAAAGTAATAACTCTAATAGTTATTGGGATGGTACATACGGAAATACTATGTGTCCTTTGGGTGTATACACATACAAACTACAATTTGATAATCAGAAAAATGATGGTAAATATTTATTCATAGGAAACGTTAACCTAATTAGATGATAAAATTTGTAAAATATCTTTTAATATGGGTTTCAAGTAACTTAAGTGTCCCTTTTTGGGTTGTAGGTCATGTCCATTTAACTATGAACATATATAAAGACTTACATGAGATTATCGCTTCACTATTAATGAACATAATTGTTGCAATTGGGTTTTGGATTAGTTGGTTAGATACAAAAAATGACACAAAATAATTTATTTTATATCTGTTGACTCTAATAGTGTGTACGAAAATTTATTACCCCATATTTTTGAAGCCTTTTTACATATTGACATAAATAAATTAAAGTCTTTAACTTTTTTAAATACCTGGCATCCTTCACTCCAATTTTCAACCCATGTTGAGTCTTGTCCTGATTTATGTATATTAATACCAAACATTCCGGTGTCTGTAACTTTCTCCTCAAATATAAGGTCTTTATTACCATCTCTCCATACCGTTACATTACCCAATCTTTGACAAAGAGCCTCATATTTACCTTGATGTTTATCTATTTTCCAAACCCCACGATATTGTCCTGGTACAAGTCTAGCAACACCTTTTTTATTGTGAAACTGTTGAACACCTTTTTTGCCAGGATCACAAGTTCCCATCCAACAGTAAAATTGCCATTTACCATCTACTTTATATGAAATTGTAAGACAGTCGTCAAACACATTTGTTACTTTATCCCCAACTATGGAATTTCTTACACCTACAATGTTTACATCGTAGTCTTTTGTACCCTCAAACCAAAGATATCCCTTTGATTTTACGGCTTTTTCAATTTCTTCTTTAGTATAACACATAATTTTTTTTAATAATAAATATATAACAATATTTAAAATGGTATTTTTTTATAAAAATATTGACTTTTAATTTATTAATATATTTATAATAAACTTATATCTTATGTTATTAAAAAATGGATCCAAAGGAGAGAATGTAAAAACACTCCAAACAAAATTAGGACTTACTGTTGACGGTGCATTTGGATCTGTAACAGAAAAGAAAGTAAAAGAATGGCAATCCGCTAATGGATTAACCGCAGATGGTATTGTTGGTAATAGAACATGGTCAAAAATGTTTGAATCTACCCAAGTTATCAAAGAAGATGTGGTAATTCCTTTAGGTGGATCATTAAATATTGAAAAATTAAAGGGTCATATACCTGATTCGGTGATTACACAGATCCCTGAGACCGCAAAAAAGTTTAATATTACAAATAATCTACGTTTGGCTCACTTTTTGGCTCAATGTAGTCACGAATCAGGAGGTTTTAAGGCGGTTTCTGAGAATTTAAACTATTCTGCGGATGGTTTAAAGAAAATATTTGGAAAATACTTTCCTGGTAACCTAAATGAATCATATGCTCGTCAACCTGAAAAGATTGCGGCTCGTGTTTACGCTAGTAGAATGGGAAATGGTGATGAAACTACTAAAGAAGGGTTTAAATTCAGAGGTAGAGGGTATATTCAGTTGACAGGTAAGTCAAATTACACTAATTTTACCAAATTTATTGGTGAAGATTGTGTTTCTAATCCTGATTTGGTTGCAACTAAGTATCCATTGGCTTCTGCAGCGTTCTTTTTTGATTCAAACAAGTTATGGTCTATCTGTGACAAGGGTTCGGACGATGCAACGGTAACTGCAGTAACAAAAAAAGTAAATGGAGGTACAATTGGACTACCTGATCGTATTAAACACTTCAAAAAGTACTATAATTTACTTAAATAACTTGACATACATCATAAAATAGATTAAAATTAAGTATAAATCTTAATAATATGTTTTTTACAGTAGTTTTATGTGTTTTTACACTAGTTTTAATAGTTTTTGGTGTTGGTTTGTACATTTGGTGGAAAAAATTTGGTAAATCGTTCTTTGAGATGGCCAAAACCCTAACTAATATGAATAAAACCATGTTTAACCCTAAAAATATAGGTAATATGGGTAATATGGGAGATATTAACCAACAAATGAAAATAATCCAAGATTTCTTTAAGAAAAAACAATAAAACCCTATTAATTAGGGTTTTATTTCTT
>Ga0307376_10005520_pt1 | contig 11367 bp, 24 predicted proteins | sample TR2MG_FD_202536 | JGI IMG/M metagenome (GOLD analysis project Ga0307376, IMG submission 202536) | Soil microbial communities from Risofladan, Vaasa, Finland - TR-2 | ecosystem: Environmental > Terrestrial > Soil > Coastal area > Acid sulfate soil | place: Finland: Risofladan, Vaasa | collected... | reverse complement strand
TTCGCCAACCTCAACTTTTCAATAGCAAGCCAATTAATAAAATCCTCTGGAAAAAGAAACATTGGGCTTCGATAGTGTTTTCTTGGAGTTCTTACTAAAGAAGAATCAAGCTTCCACATTTTTAAAGTTGAATCTAGCTTAAAAATTTGAGTTCCAAAATATTCCCATTGGGTGACAGCTATGGTATCACAATATGTTTGATACTCTTTTAAAAGAGACAGTAGCCCCTGTATTGTTAAAACTTCTACATTGGACTCTTGTTTTAGTAGATTAACATCTGGAAACGGTAATGCCTTATTATACCAAAAATCGTGTGATTTTGAATCTGGGTATTCCTTTATTTCCTGACCTGCAACACAGGCCCATAAGTTTATTAAAAATCCAATAATAGGTACTAATAAAATTAAGTGTTGTTTCATTCCACTTTTCCTCCAGCTTCGTCTATCCATTTAAGGTAATCTTCTTCTTCAACAGTATAACCATATGCGCCGTTATTCAATGCAAAAAATGCCATACAGAATATACAGCTCTTGTCAGTTAATCTTGGGTGTCCTAAGTGTGGATCTTTTTTGTTAGCAAGTAATGCTATGTATTCAAGTGCAGCTCTATAACGCCTGATATCCACCATACTTGATTGTATACCTCCATCGAATGCACGTTCGGCGACTTCTTTGATAAGTAAACTATCTGATTGTGATAGTTTTTCTGTTTTCCAATATTCTTCGAAATTATTTATACTCATGCAAACCCTCCATTAGATTCAATACAAATCCACTTTCCATCTTGCCGCTGAAATGTTTCTCCATGCAAAGGTCCGTATTTGACAATTCGCCAATCATGGTTAGGATCTTTAGCAGCCACCTCTTCGATTTCCTTTACCGTTTTTACCCATTTGCCAGTTTGGAAATCCTGTTCACCATCATAAATTTGCTTATCATCCTTAGTAACATATGCCTCCCCATAAGTTGCCAAGAACGAGGCCGGTGGCTTCGTAAGTTGTTTTTAGTTTCACTTACCTCTCCTATTACAATCTTTACAAATAATTTTATCTATATGTGAACGGCCAGTCAAAAGCTCATAAAATCTTGAGGTTAAAACTCTTTTTGTCTGGGCACATCTAGTGTGTACAGTTGCTCCACACTGAGAGCATGTTTCACTAGTTTCAAAATCATCTATGTTTGTATTACATACTTTACATAACATTGTGATCCTCTTTCTTCACTTTTAGTTTAATTATTCTATAATCAATCATGATTTTATAAATCATCAGCCCCATATTACTAAAGCAATGCTTGTAGTTTTCAGGGTCTTTACGTTTCATTTGTTCTGGTTCCATTTTTTCTCCAGAATGCCTAATCAAAATATCGTCCCAAAATTCTTTATTCATTAGAATATAGGGTAACACCTCTCTCAGCTTTTTTATAGTAACTAATTTAGGCCAATACTTTTTCCGACATAAAAAATGATTCCAGTATTCTAATTTTTTTTGATGTTGATACATGTTTTCTCCTATTTAGTCCATGTAGCGCCGCACTTCTTACAACGCCAATATTTTCTACCGAATAAGGTAAGCTCTTCTAAAGCTGTTGATCCGCAGTCACATATTTTCTTTTTGCGTTTTAGCACTCCTTAGTCCTCAGAATAAATAAACATTAATGCTTTACAGTAGTACAACTCCTGAATATGAATAGGACGATCTTCATAAGTAAATTTAGCTATAGAGTTGTACGCCATCGGCTCGGTTTCGTAAATTATACCTGTATAAAAAATGCCCTTCCTAACTATATGATGTTTTTTGACAGCAAATTGTACTACATAGTAAGAGCGCTCTTTCCAACCGTTTTTAGGTGGCTCTATAAGACGCTGTGTTATTCCCAGCATCTCTGGAGTTACATACTTATTATTTGATCCCATGCTTTTTCCTTTTATTTTCTTCCTCACCTTTTTATCCACAAAAAGGACAAGATTTAGGAATCTAAGTATTCAAACTCATCGCAAGTTAATTTACAAGCAAAATCATTGTCTTCTGCATGAAAAGTACCATCCTGATTTTTTAATAAAATTGTTATTATACTCCCCTTTTTTCGTGATTCGCCACTATCTAAATTTACATCAACTTTTAATCTTGCCTGCTTATGCATTATTTTACCTTGCAACAAGTAATCGGATAATTTTGTCATGCGATCTCCTGCATTGTATTTTAAAAGTTACTCTCATTTTGTATTAAGATGCTTAGTACAAATGTATGTTTCGTACTACTTTAAATCTTCCGGGATATGCCCGCTTATGCTCACACATTACTCTCTTCCATAAAATAGTTCACTATTGTACCTTGTCTTCTCTTTTTATTTTCCTCCGAAGCAACACAGTCAGAGAACCTAGCAGGGTTACTCCATATACTATATAAAGCCCATTTTATTTGGGATGGAGACGTAAGCGGAATTTTGTAGTCTGCTGCTAGTTCCCGAAGTAACATCTCCTCTGAATACTTTTTTATGCTATCTAGGAAGTTACTTCTAATATTCAACCACTTGAACAGTTCTAATTGATAATCTGAACTACCGGGGTCCAGATTATCAATTTGAATCGTAATGTCTTCCAAAGTTAAAAACTTTTCTTCCATAATTGCGATTATACTCCATTATCGTAACTTACCCCTTTAGAACTAATTCTAATTCAGCTAATTTTTCTAAAATAATATTTGTGCATTGGGCAATCATTTTTATTGTATCCCATCCAGGATATTGATTTGGATAACGATGAGCATTACCAGCATTTGTAGTATAGTAAACATGGCACAAATGGGCATGGTAAGGTTTATTAGTTGGAACATCGTCATCTAACACATATCCCGGTATAAGAGGACTTCCACAAAAATCACACCCTTCTACTTCTCTACCACATCTACACTCATACGGATAATTTTTTGTTGTTATCTCGTTAACTTCTAAACTCATTCTTAACCTCTCATTGCTAATTTCTGCAATTCCATCCATACATCAACATACTTTCGGTACGTAGGACACATGGCGTTATCGTATTCTCGGCACGATTGACAGGCGTAGTGGAAATGGCGCTGCCTGCAACGTGTCACTGTTTTGCTCACTGAGACATATTCTCTTATCGTCTCAATGATTCGGGTTAAGACAGGATCAATCATTTCAATATTTGGTCTCTAAAAATATAACAGTCGTTGACGAATCTGTCGCAACGATCCGATATGACTTCACACCAAAAAACTTCATTGTCTCGCCCTTATAAACGAAAGTTAAAACCTCTGAAGCATCATACGCCACAGTATCGGTAACGACAATAGACAGCGTGTCGCCATCGCTCTGAACCTCTACCTGAGAAGCAATCTCATTGCTTTTCTTAATGTGTTCCTTTTCGACTGTACTGGAAATATAAACCAATCCTAACACAAAACAGCACAGCAATAAAGAACCCAAAACTCTCTCACTCATGTATAATCCCTTTCAATTTCACATTCTCAAGCCAGTTGACAAAATCCTCTGGAAATAAAAACATTAAATTCCGGTATTGCTTTCGAGGAAATCTAACTAAAGTCGAATCCATTACCCAGCGTATAGTTGAATCTGGCATTGTGATTGGCATAGCAACATACTCCCATTTACCTATTGTGACGGTATCGCAATACGTCTGATACTCCTTGAGCAGCCCCAGCAATCCCCTGGTCGAGAAAAGCACCAGAACTGAATCCTGGTCGATCTTTTCACTGTTGACGGTAAATGTCATTTCCTGTCGAGGATATTCCCCTCTTTCCTGCCCAGTAACAAAATTGAAAAATATTATTGCCAGCATAAACAGGCAGACAAAAACAATTGACCACTTTAATAATTTACTCACGTTTCAACTCCTCAAATTTTTCCCTTGCTTTTCCCCGATCAAAATAGGCTTGATCAAGAAAATATTGCATCTTCTTTTTATCTAAGACATAGCCAACAAACCAGGTGCCGCCCGTGGCAAAGAAGATGGCACCTATATACGCAACAATAGCGACTAATTTATTGGCGTGAAACATAATTAAAAACGTGTTAATCATTGCTACCAACATAAATACAGTACGCAATAGATTAAACATTCTAAGCCCTAAGTCATATCGAAACAGTTGATCAGCAAACTTTTTTTCCAATTCATTTAATTACCGGAATATTCAATTTTAAGTAATAACACAATGACCTTGCTCCTATATTTTATAACTACAACATCTAAAATATCAGTAGTTACAGTATTAGTAACTAGCGCAAATATAACCTTTTAATTAATCAAAATCAAGTAAAGAGTTCTATTTTAGTAATCTAACCCTCACCTAAAGGAAAGGGATTTTCTTTAAGAGCGGTTAAAATCTACCTTTTTCTAATTCTTTCAATTTAACATCCCTTAGCCACTCAAGTAAACCCTCAATCGACATAAATGTTCCTTTTTCAGTAGTACGAGATGTGTCGCTAATAATTTGCCCTGTATTTAAATCGATACAATCGTGCACTACTCGTATACTTGTCCAGGTAAGAGTATCTGCATAAACCTTGTATTCTTCCAAGAGTAGTAATAGATTTTGAAGAAACTCAACAGATACATCTGGACTTGGATTTGGTTCCCGATATACTGTAAGATATTCCCCCTTCTCTTGGGCTTCTATAGGTATAGTCTCAAACCAGTTTACTAAACCTAACACTGTAATTAGCCATAAGACTAATATTAATAATCCAATGTACTTTATTTTCATTATTTTGTCCTTAATTATTGCCAGTTATCATTACATCAATAACTTCAGAATTCAATACTATCACATACAAGGTATGAGAGTAAGGTTCAGTAAAAGTCTTGACATAAATAATTTTGCCATGAGATTTTCCGAAGTGAATTAATACTGATTTTTTGCTCATATTTCACGCAAATCCTCCATTAGATTCTACACATATCCACTTTCCATCCTGCCTTTGAAATGTTTCTCCATGCAAAGGCCCGTATTTAATAATGCGCCAATCGTGATCCGGATCTTCGATAGCCATCGCCTCGATATCCTTTACTAACTTAGGCTGTTTATCATTTCGATAATCCTGCTCACCATCGTAAATTTGCACACCATCCTTAGTAACGTAGGCTTCACCAAAGCCCACACAAATTTCCATATCCATGGGGGCTTCTAGTGCTGCTGTCGAGCAATTCAAACAACCATAATGAAGCTTTGATACCATTGGTAATTTTTTCCAACTCATTTAAAAATGTCCTTTAATAAATTTACGGCATTAAGTAACGCCTCCTCTAATGAGTGTCCTGTTATATTACTATAAATTTTACGATTATCCTCCAGCTGAAGGATAATATTAGAAGCCTCATATACAATCTGCATTCTAAATTTGATTTTAAATGCCGCTATCATTTCAAATAGTTGATCTGCTTGCCAAATAGGAATCAAATGCGGCGGTTTATTTGCAAATTTACCAGACCAGGCTATTGGGACAATGTGATCCCATACGTTGTTGTAAAATAAAGAGCCCACTCTAAATATATAATCTTTCGACCATAGATCAATAGACTCCTCACACTTTTTAATGTATTCTTTGGAAAAGTCCATATAAACCTCCTAATAAATTATCATCCTTGAAATCGTGTATTGGTTTGATTTTATCAACTTCAAGAAAAATGCTTTTCAGTATTTTTAGAATCTTTAGTAACCACATTTCAAACTCCTAGTCTATCTAAAATTGCTTTAATTTCTTGGAGACCTTTAGTATATAAACTATCAGTAACAACATGATTATCTAAACTACCAAAATGTTGTTCAAGACAGAGTAGCAACAAAGCTTTTATTTTTTCTTCGTCAGGGTAGTTTGGTAATTGACTATCAATATAAGCTTTTTCCAAAAGAGATTCTTTCTTTGTAAAGTAATCAAGAACATCTTCTAAAAGCCACTCACCTCGACGAATAGATTTCAGTTGCTCCTTATTACGTTGCAAATCTAAGTTACCTTCGAGCAGAATCTGCTCAATCTCATTTAATAGTCTAACACAATTATAAGCAAAATCCAGATCATAGCCAAATTTGGCTACAATCGGTGCTCGACGTCCTTCTCGGCGTTGGCTTTTTAGTTTACTAACTTGACTATAAGCATACCCTTTATAGCGATAAAACGATCCCTTGTGTAAAAAGAGTTTCCTATTTTCTAAAATTAACTTACCAATTTCTGTTATTTTAAGAATACAGTTTTTTGGAACAAATAGCATTCCTATAATATTAGGGTTATTCATCAACAGTAGATGAAAAAACCGAACGATAGAATAAATTTGAAAATCGTATTCTGTTTTATTATCCGGATTCATGATATGAGCTTTTTCCCACAACTCAAACCTCTCCTCAGAAGTTCCAAATCCAGCTATCTCCCCAGCAAGGTGTGGAAAGATAATAGTTTTGGGTGGTATAGTAATACCGGCGATATCAAAATCACTTTCCTCGTTATTGGTTCCATAGGCATGAGATCCGTGTATACAAAGATATTGGATACCATCTGGAACAAAAGAGGGCGGAGTGATCAGCCCTCTTTTCACAAAGTTATTTAATAAGTTATCCACAATTCTTCTTCTTAGTGTAAAGTTGCTTTGCTAACTCGATAGCTTCCTCAAAACAAGAAATCGTGCCTTCTAGTTGCTCATTATAAATTAACTGTTTAATTTGCCCAATTTCCGGACCTTCTTCGAATCCCATTTCAATTAAAATTTTACCATTTATATAAGGAGTTGGAAGAATAGGAGCATTACTCAACTCATTATAGCGATTTAGAACTGTAGTATAATCAGATAAATCACCACTACTAGCCAGACAATCGGCTTTGCATAATTTTAGTAAATCAATAAAATAAGGCTGATTTGCTAATCTTTTAAATGTTGACTTTTTCATTAATGCAACATCTTTGATTTTCATATGATCTTTGACCAGATTAGCTATGTAATTTACATCATTGTTAGAAAATTTTAGCTGTTCTAAAATCATCGTAGACATTTCAAAACCTAATTCAGCATGTCCATGATTAGTTATTTTGTTATTCACTAATTTATATGTTAAAGGTTTTCCTATATCATGTAATAATCCTGCAATTCTAACTTTATAGTCAGCTTCCAACAGATTTTTTAGCACCGCTCTGGTATGAATATATCCGTTACCTTCAGGATGATATTGTTCATCCTGTGGACACTCATAGACTAATAAAAATAATTCTGGAATAATAAAAATTCCAAGATAAGTACTAATAAGGTGATCGAAAAACAAAACCCCGGTTGATCTTGTAAATACTTTAACCATCTCTTGCTGAATTCGCTCTTTTGAGATCCTTTTGATTTTAAAACTATTTCTTTTAATTGCTTCAAAGCTCTTTATATCAATAGTAAAACTAAATCTATCAGCGAAGCGCAAAGCCCTTAACATTCTTAAGTTATCTTCCTGAATGCGATCTTCCGGACTACCAATAAACCGAATAACTTCATTTTTAATATCTTCTTGCCCATTAACAAAATCAAACACTCGATCAGCAATCGGATCCCAAAACATTCCATTAATAGTAAAATCTCTACGTAACGCATCTTGTTCCATTGACCCAAATACCACTTGATCGGGCCATCTACCATTGCAGTTAATATCAGTTCTAAATGTTGCTACTTCAAACTGAAAATTATTCTCTATTACATTAATAACACCAAACGCTTTACCGATCGGTATCGTTTTGCCAAATAACTGCTCTACCTCATCTGGTTTTGCTGATGTAGCTATATCCCAGTCATAAGGCTCTATACCCATCAGCTTGTCCCGTACACATCCTCCAGCAAACACCGCTTCGTATCCTGCCTGCTGGAGTTTTTTTATTATTTTAATTCCTGTATTTTTCACTATTCCTCCATCTCATCATTATTACAAAAAATCTGAGCATATTCGGGCCTACAACGATACCATCCCGTAGGTTTAACTTCTGTGCCGTCTTCTATTTGTAATAATCCGGCTGAAAGTAAAATTGCTTCTGTCTGGGATGCCCCTTCTAAAACGGCAGCTTCATCCTATTTTTTTACAATTCTAGAAACCCTTACTTTTAAGTGAGGGAGAAAGAATTGTTTATCTCCTAAATTAGTTAAAATTTTACTTGACTTTTATTTAAGAAAAGCATATATTAGTAATATGAGCATATTACTTACACAAAAGAATAGACTTCGAGCATCTAAAAAAGATATGGAAATTATTAAAAATCTTTCTTATTATGCTGCTCGTTTATATAATGAAGGACTTTATCAAGTTCGTCAATATTATTTTAATAATAATGCCTATTTAAATTATGTAAGAAATTATCATATATGTAAAACTTCTGAAAATTATAAAATGCTTCTTACTGATATTGGACAATTAGTATTAAGACATATTGAAAGAAATTTTAAATCCTTCTTTGCTCTTTTAAGATTAAAAAATCTGGGTAAATACTCAGAGAAAATTAGACCTCCTAAATATAAAAGAGAAAAATATGGAATTCTAGTTATTCAAGGAAGATCAGCTAGAATTAAAAAAGGCTATGTACTTATAGGATTTAGTAAACTATTTAAAGACACCTATAATTTAAATACATACCAACTAAAATTTAAACTTCCTAAAAATATTACAGCTTCTAAATTACAAGAAGTAAGAATTATACCCTTTTTCGATGGAAAAGAATTTGATATAGAATACGTTTATAAAAAAGAAATACAACCAGATACTAAACTTAATAAAGAATATCACTTATCTATTGATTGTGGTTTAAATAATTTTGCTACATGTTTTAATTCTATTGATGGGTCTTCCTTTATTATAGATGGAAGATATATAAAATCTATTAACTATCAATACAATAAAAAGAAAGCAAAACTCCAGTCAATCAAAGATTTACAAGGATATTCTTTTACTACTAAAAGATTAAGTAACTTGTCTCGAAAAAGGGGATATCAAATAAATGATTACTTTAATCGTTCTGTAAAATTTATTACAGAATATTGTAAAAAGTATCAAATAGGTACTATTGTTATTGGAGATCTTTCATCCTGTAAACATAGTATCAATCTAGGAAAAATAACTAATCAAAACTTTGTACAAATTCCTTATGGAAAGTTTAAACAGAAACTTAAATCTAAATGTGAACAACTTGGTATAGAATACAATTTAACTGAAGAATCCTATACCAGTAAGTGTTCTTTTTTAGATAATGAAGAAATTTGTAATCATGATACTTTTCTTGGTTCTAGAATTAAACGTGGATTATTTAAAACAACTTCAAAATTAGTAAATGCTGATGTTAATGGTTCAGCTAATATTCTTAAAAAGTTTCTACAAAGTAACAACAGATTCAAAGAATTAAACTTTGAAAGAGTTGCTATAGGATTCGTAAACAATCCTGTAAGAGTAAAATTCTCAATTATGAGAAATTCTCTTCAAAGCTTCTTCCTTTAGGGGGAAGTTGTTTACATAAATACCTTTTTTCAGGACTAAGTTCCATATCAGTCTTTAATGCTTCACCTTCCGGAGTTTCTCCTGCCACAAACTCATGACTCTCAACAATATACTCTTTTAAGCGCCCATCATCTAGTTTACTAAACTCATGAGGAAACACTCTAATTTGCTCACTTTTGTATTGAATAGCCATTGCACCAGCCCAATTTGGCTCATGGCCAAATGATTGATATTCCTCTATAACGGGACTTGAATACCCGTCCTCAATATTTGGTGGTTCCCAATCTCCTTTGGCTATAGCATCTTGAACTCTTTTCCATAAATTAGATTCAGAAGATTCCCTCCCGACAACATTACAATTATATGTCTCAACAAAGTAATCAAGGCTATGTTCATCACAATAGGCCTGCATTAATCCTTTCCGAAACATTTTTTCTCCATATTCACCTTTCCATGGGATTGCCCAGAAAATAGACATCTTCGGCGGTGAAGGTTTAGTAGGTAGCTTTTTAATTAGCATTATCCACATTCAACTTACTCCTTTCAGTCAACAACTTAACGAATGCATCTATATGCTTTATTTCCATTTCTTTAACCATTTTTAGTGTGGTCAAGTGATTTATAAATTGTAAAATAATGCATCTATAGGTAGCCATATAATCTGTTACTTCTGTAATTTCAGTTTTAAAGTTATAGAAATCATTAGCTATTAATAACTTACGTCTACCGCAGCTATCGATGGATACACAGCCTACAATCTCAAGGATGTCTTTTAATAGTATTTGTAACATATTATTTTTTTCAATTGACATGTTAAATTTCCTTTAGGTGAGAGTTAGATTACTAAAAAATAAAACTTTTGCTTGGCTTTGATTAATTAAAGGTTATATTACATTATAAGTTGCCAATTACTATTTAACCTTCTTATATGTTTCCCATAACGGGCAAAGCTCTTCTTTACATTCACAATCGTTTCTTTTGCAATATTCAGTTGTCTCCGGTTCGAGAGGAAACACATTGTATTGACAGTCATAAGAAAATTTTGTAAAATCATACTTCGTCTCAGGTCTGCTTTTTATTTCCGGAATATCGAGTAAAATACGAGCCTTATTACAAATATCACAACTGCATTCACAAACAAAATTATTTTCTAAGGTACTTGCCATCTTTAACAGATGGGTAAGAAAATTTATAATGAATCTACATACATCTCTTATCATCTCTTCACGGCAATCACACGCATGGTAATGGGTTGTACATTCTTTCGGCATAATAGCTACTTCCTTTTCCTTTAGTGTCTTTGAAATTATCGTGCTTATAGAACTGCTTTCTTAGCACATTCTTAGGATTATAAACACAGGTATTACAGCACGACGAGTTGATGTTTACACACACGATGCCCTTCCTTAGAAGGGCACAATGTGTTGTAACTAAAACTGCAAAATTTCCACAATAACAGTCTATTGATGTAAAATCTTCATCATCTGAATAGTTAGTTACTCTACCACAATCCAAACAAACATAAGTTTTCATGTTGTATTACCAGATTTTAGAATTTCAGTGATACTCTTCTCAAGAGTATTAATACTCTCAAGTATAGCTATTGCGCACTCTTTTTGCGGTGACATCATCATAATGAAGTTATTCATATGCTTAGACAAGTAGTGCATAAAGCTATCTACTACTTTATTATCAGAGAAATTTTCATCATCATAGCCTCTAAAATCTAAAGTAACTTTGTATCTAATACCAGATGGACCTCCGGTAACCTTTATTTTCATCCTATTTTTTTACAATTCTAGAAACCCTTACTTTTAAGTGAGGGAGAAAGAATTGTTTATCTCCTAAATTAGTTAAAATTTTACTTGACTTTTATTTAAGAAAAG
>Ga0307376_10005519_pt1 | contig 11368 bp, 8 predicted proteins | sample TR2MG_FD_202536 | JGI IMG/M metagenome (GOLD analysis project Ga0307376, IMG submission 202536) | Soil microbial communities from Risofladan, Vaasa, Finland - TR-2 | ecosystem: Environmental > Terrestrial > Soil > Coastal area > Acid sulfate soil | place: Finland: Risofladan, Vaasa | collected... | reverse complement strand
GCGTCGTCTCCCTTGCCCCCAGCCTCACGGAGATCGTCTTCCTCATCGGCCGCGACGGTTCCCTCGTCGGCGTCACCCGGTTCTGCAACGTTCCGGCCGCGGCCTCCGGCCTTCCGAAGATCGGCGGCGTGATCGATCCCGACATAGAGCGGATCGTCGCGCTGTCGCCGGATCTCGTCCTGTGCACAACGGACGGGAACCCCCGGGACAAGGTGCGGGCCCTCGAGGAGATGGGGATCCCGTGCTTCGCCGCGGCCCCGCAGGATCTGGGCGCCGTCTTCACGGCGATCGAGCGCCTGGGGTTCCTCCTCGGCGCCGCGGACCGGGGACGCGCCGAGGCGGAGGCGCTTCGCCTGCGCGCGCGGCTGGCTCGCCCCCCCTCCGGTGATGCGGAAAAGCCCGCCGTCCTCTTCGTCGTCTCCACCGAGCCGATCATCGCGGCCGGTGAAGGCACCTTCATGGACGAACTGGTGCGTCTCGCGGGCGGCAGGAACGTCGCCGCGCGCTTTTCCGGCAGATACCCGCGACTCTCCGTGGAGGGGTTGGTCGCCGCACGGCCGGACGTGATCTTCGTCGCGGGGATGTCCGGCGTCGAACGGTTCCCGTCGGATGTCACCCGCTGGAAGGAGGTCCCCGCGTTCCGGGACGGCGCTGTCGTTACCCTCGACGGGGACCTCGTGACCCGCCCCGGCCCGCGCCTGGTGACCGCGCTCGAGCGGGTATCCGCGGCTCTCGCCGAGTGGCGGGCGAGCCGACCGAAAGTGCCCGCGGCGGGCGGGCGGGGGGAGCGGTGACGGGCGGACGGAAACGAAGCGGGGCGGTGTTCCCCGTGCTCGCCGCGGCGCTCCTCGGCGCGCTGGCCCTCTCCGCGGCCACCGGGCCGGTACCGATCTCTTTCCGCGCGGCCTTCGACGCGATCTTCCGGGGAACGGACGACACCGCCGCCCGGGTCCTGTTGTCGCTGCGGCTTCCGAGAGCCCTCCTCGGCGCCCTCGTGGGCGGGGCCCTCGCCTCTTCGGGCGTCGCCTTCCAGGCGCTCCTGCGCAACCCGCTCGCCGACCCGTACATCCTCGGCGTGTCGGGGGGCGCCGCGGTGGGCGCGCTCACGGTCGCCCTCTTCCTGTCGGCGGACGCTTCCCCCCTCCTTCCGCTGTGCGCCTTCGCCGGGGCGGCCCTGTCCGCCATGGGCGTCTTCCTCCTCGCCCGCCGCCGGAGCGGCGTCTCCCCCGAGCGGCTGATCCTGATGGGCGTCGTCGTGGGAGCCTTCCTCAACGCCGTCATCATGCTGATGGTGACCCTCGCCCCGCCCGGGAAGATCCCCGGCGCCCTGTACTGGCTGATGGGGGACCTGGGCCTGGGTACCCCCCGCCGCGTGGCGGTCCTCTTCCCGTACGTCGCGCTCGGCACGGTCCTCCTGTACCTGCTCTCCCGCGGCCTTGATCTGCTCCTCCTCGGCGATCACGCCGCGTTCCAGGCGGGGCTCTCCGTCGAGCGGGTGAAGACGGCGACGTACCTCACGGCGTCGCTGCTGGCCGGCTCGGTCGTGGCGGTCTCCGGCCTCATCGGATTCGTCGGGCTTATCGTTCCCCACGGCGCGCGCGTGCTGGTCGGTTCCGGGCATCGCCGTCTCCTGCCCGCCGCGTTCCTGCTGGGCGGGGCGTTCCTCGTCCTCTCCGACACGCTCGCCCGCGCCGCCTCCCCCGCGGGGGAATTGCCGGTGGGTGCGGTCACCGCCCTCGCCGGCGCGCCCTTCTTCCTCTACCTGCTGCGCCGCAACGGGAGACGGGCGTGACCCCGGCGCTGTCCGCCCGTGGAGTGGGGTTCGGCTACGGGGACCGCGACATCCTGCGCGGCGTGACCGTCGATCTCTCGCCGGGAGAGGTGACGATCCTCCTCGGTCCCAACGGGGCCGGGAAGAGCACGCTGATCCGGATCCTGTCGGGGATCCTCCCGCCCCGCGAGGGGGAGGTTTTGCTGTGCGGCCGCCCGCCGGGAGAGTTCCGCCGGCGGGAGATGGCGCGCCTCCTCTCCGTCGTGGGGCAGGACCCGCCGGTCGACTTCCCGATGACGGTCGCCGCCTATGTCGGGCTCGGGCGGTTCCCCCACCAGGGGTTCTTCGGGGGAACGTCGTCCGAGGACCGGGAGGAAGTGGAGCGGGCGATGGAGAGGACCGAGCTGACAGGGCTGCGGGATCGGGCCCTGGCGGAGATCTCCGCGGGGGAGCGCCAGCGGGCCGCCGTCGCCCGGGCGATCGCGCAGGGGGCGCGGGTGATGCTGCTGGACGAGCCGACGGCGTTCCTCGACATCCGGCACCGGGTGGCGTTCTACGAGATCGTCACGCAGCTGAAGGAGACGTCCGGGATCGCGGCGCTCGTCGCATCCCACGACCTGTCGCTCTGCGCGGAGTACGGGGAGCGGATCGTCCTGCTGTCCGGGGGGACGGTGGCGGCCCAGGGGCGGCCGGAGGAGGTGCTCACTCCCGCCAACGTGCAGGCCGCGTACGGCGTGGCGGTCGCCTGCGACCGGAACCCAGCCACCGGTTCGATCCGCGTCACCCCGCTGCGGGGGATGCCTGGCTGACGGAAGGAGAAGCGATGCAGGGAGGAGAAAAGTGAAGGGATTCGCCGGAGGATTGCGCTTCGCCATGCTGCTGGCAATGGTCCTGCCATGGGGGGCCGCTCCCTCCGTCGCGGCGGGGCCGGTGGAGATGGATCCGGTGGTCGTGACGGCGACGCGGATCGAGGAGAAGGTCTCGGAGCAGGCTTCCTCCGTGAGCGTTGTGCCCCGGGAGGAGATCGACCTGAGCGGTGCGGTGCTCGTCGGGGACGCCCTCCAGGGGCTCCCCGGGGTGGACGTCCAGCGGAAGGGGAGCCCCGGGAGCATGGAGAACATCAAGATCCGCGGCGGGCTGGCCAGCCACACGCTGGTGCTGATCGACGGGTTCCCGGTGAACAGCCCCGCGATCGACGGAGCGTACGACATCAGCACGCTCCCGGTGGGTCGCTTCGACCGGATCGAGGTTGTCCGGGGTCCGCAGAGCGCGCTGTACGGGTCCAACGCCATGTCGGGGGTGGTGAACTTTCTTCCTCCCCGTCCTTCGGGACCGGCGCGGTTCGGGGCCGGCGCGGCGGCGGGGAGTTTTTCCACGCTGCAGTGGAATGGCTTCGCGGCCGGGGGCGTCGGGAGCGGGGGATACCACCTCGGCGTCGGGGGACTGACGAGCGAAGGGATCCACCCGAACGACGACACTTCCATCGTCTCGTTCCTTGGGGGCGGGGACGTCCCCGTGGGGGAGAGGAACCGGTTCCACGCCCTGGTCCTGTCGACGGAAGGGGAGAAGGGCGTCCCGATCGACTTCGGGACGCCGCACGACATCAACCATCAGTCGACGCGGCGGGGGCTCCTCGTCGGCGGCCGGTGGGAGACGAAGGTTTCCTCCGCTTTCTCGGTAACGGCTTCGGGGAGCCGGTTCGACGAGTATTATCACGACCGCGATCCCGCCGACCCGGGGGAAGCGTTCCCGTACGTCTACGACGATGTGTTGAAGACCGTGAAAACGGACGTCGGGGTCGTGGCCCGCATCGGGACCGGCGACCGCTTCGTCACCTTCGCCGGGTTCGAGTTCACGAACAACCACGCGACGGACACGCTCCAGTCCAACTTCGGGAACACGGACACCGACGACACCTCGATCAATCGATCCGTTTTCCTTCAGGAAGAGTGGCGGTCGGGGAAAGGGGCGGGGGTCAGCGCCGGCCTGCGCGTCGACCGGAACTCCGACGCGGGGACGGTGGTCAGTCCGAGGGTGGCGGCCTTCCACGACGTGCCGGGCATCGGCGCGCGGCTGCGGGCCGCCGCGGGGCGGGGATTCCGGACGCCGACGATCTCCGAGAAGGCGGACCCCTTCCTCGGGAACCCCGCCCTGTTGCCGGAGATGACGTGGTCCTACGAGGTCGGAGCCGACATCACCCTGGCGGGGGGGGAGGCGCTTGTTTCGGCGACCTGGTTCTACCAGGATTTCCGCGACCTGATCCAGTACGACGATACGGTCCCCGGGCCGGCCGGCTACGGCCAGCTGGGCAACGTCGGGGAGTCGTTCTCCCGGGGGGTGGAACTGGGAGGGACGTGGCAACTCAACCGGGTCGTGGGGCTCGCGGGAACGTACACCTATTCCGATACGTGGAACTACACGTACGGCCAGCGGATCCGGGGGGTGCCTACACAGCGGGGGTCCGCGTCGATCGTCCTGACCCCCACCACCGCATTCACGGGCCGGGTGGACTGGCGGCTGGAAAGCGACGAGCTGGACGTCCCGCCCAACGGCGGCGATCCGATGCGGCCGGGGTACGCGCGCGTCGACCTCCACGGCAGGTATCTCTGGAGGACCGGTTCCCGCGAAGTCCCGCAGGTCGCCCTGACGGGGAAGGTCCAGAACCTCCTGAACCGCGACTACGAGGAGCGGAAAGGATACCCCGCCCCGGGGATCAACTTCCTCCTCGGGGCGGAGTTGAGCATCTGAACGGCGCCGTCTTTACACCCCCGGGGAAACGGGATAACGTATCTGGACGAGGGTTGTTCCCCCGGGGGCTGGAAACGATGGACCGCGTTGTCATCGAAAATTGTCGGGCAGAGCTGCAGAGCCAGCTGGACGAACTGCTGGCGGGAGCGGAGCGGACGGTCGTCGACATGACCAGCGTCGAGGAAGAGAACTTCCCCGACCCGACCGACCGGGCCTCGCTCGAGTCCAACAGGAACTTCACCCTCCGACTTCGGGACCGGGACCGCAAGCTCGTGGCCAAGATCCAGGAGGCCATGAAGCGGATCGAGAACGGCATGTTCGGGGTCTGCGACGGGTGCGGCGGGGAGATCGAGGAGAAGCGCCTGATCGCCCGTCCGGTCACCGCCCTGTGCATCGACTGCAAGACCGTCGCCGAGGAGGAAGAGATCAAGTAGGCGTCCCGCCGAAGGCCTCCACCGACTTCCCCCCGCCACCGGAGGCAGCATGACGGAACTTCGAAAAGACCCGGTCGTCGGCAGGTGGGTCATCATCTCCACCGAACGGGCCAAGCGTCCCCACGATTTTCCCCCGGAGCCCGCTCCGCGGCGCGAGGGGGTGTGCCCCCTCTGCCCGGGGAGCGAGCGGATGACCCCTCCCGAAATCCTCGGGTACCGCCAGGGCGGACAGCCCAACGACCCGAACTGGACCTTGCGCGTCGTTCCCAACAAGTTCCCCGCCCTGCGGATCGAGGGGGAGCTGGGAAAGGCGGCCGACGGGATCTACGACCGGATGCACGGCCTCGGAGCCCACGAAATCGTCATCGAATCGGAACGGCACGACGTCGACCTGTTCGACCTGCCCGAGAAGCGGTTCGAGGACGTCCTGTGGGCGTACCGGGACCGCCTCGTCGACCTGAAGAACGACCACCGGTTCAAGTCGGTGATCATCTTCAAGAACCACGGCGCCGCCGCCGGGGCGTCCCTGTCCCACAGCCACTCCCAGCTGATCGCCCTTCCCGTCATCCCGAAGCGGGTGATGGAGGAGATGAACGGCTGCAAGGAGTATTTCCGCTTCCGCGACCGGTGCCTCTTCTGCGACATCGTCGTCCAGGAGATGGACCAGAAGGTCCGCATTGTGGAAGAGACCGGTGAGTTCCTCGCCTTCGCGCCGTACGCCCCCCGCTTTCCGTTCGAGACCTGGATCGTGCCGAAGCGCCACCAGTGCGCCTACGAGATGATCGAGGCGGACCAGGCGAAAGCGCTCGCCGCCGTCTTCCGGCGAACCTTGCGGCGCCTGAACCTCGCCCTCGAAAACCCGCCCTTCAACTTCATCGTCCACAGCGCCCCTTTCCAGGAGAGGGCGGCGGACTTTTTCCACTGGCACATCGAGATCATGCCGAAGCTGACGAAGGTGGCGGGGTTCGAGTGGGGGTCCGGCTTCTATATCAACCCGACCCCTCCCGAGGAGTCCGCCAAGTACCTCCGCGAACTTCCCGAGTGAGGCCGATGAAGGTCCTCGTGGCCTCTTCCGAGATCGTCCCCTTCGCGAAAACCGGTGGTCTGGCGGACGTCTGCGGGGCGCTCCCCAAGGCGCTTCGCGGGATCGGGGTCGAGGCCGACTGCGTCCTCCCCCTCTACCGCTGCGTGGACCGGACCCGGTTCCCCTTTTCGGGGCCAGGGGAGGCGGTCCTTGTCCCCATCGGGAACATGGAAGAGCGGGGCAGCGTCGAGGAGACCGACGCGGGGGGCGGCGTCCGCGCCTTCCTCGTCCGCAACGACCGGTACTTCGACCGGGAGTTCCTCTACGGGACCCGCGACGGAGACTACGTCGACAACTCCGAGCGGTTCACCTTCTTCTGCCGCGCCGTCATGGAGTGGATCGCGCGCTCCGGGCGGCGGTACGACATCATCCACTGCAACGACTGGCAGACCGCACTCCTCCCGGTGTACGTGAAGACGCTCTATGCCGACCGCGAGCCGTTCCCCGGGACGGGAACCGTCTTCACCGTCCACAACCTGGGGTACCAGGGACTGTTCTGGAACCACGATCTTCCGATGATGGGACTCGGATGGGAACTGTTCACCCCCCGGGGGCTGGAGTTCTACGGGAAGATCAACCTGATGAAGGCGGGTCTGTTGTACGCGGACATCCTCTCCACCGTGTCCGACACCTACAGCCGCGAGATCCAGACTCCGGAATACGGGAACGGTCTCGAGGGGGTCCTCTACGAGCGCCGGGAGGACCTCTACGGCATCGTGAACGGGATCGACGACGAGGAGTGGCACCCGGCCACCGACCGCTGGATCGCGGCGAACTACTCCGCGGACGACCTGTCGGGGAAAGCGGCGTGCCGGCGGGATCTGATTTCGGTCTTCGGGCTTCCCGCGGGGGACGAACCTGTCCTCGGACTGATCGGGCGGCTCACGGGGCAAAAAGGGTTCGATCTCGTCGAGAGGATCGGGGAGTGGCTCGCGGAACAGCCCCTGCGGGTTGTGATCCTCGGGGCCGGTGAACGGAAGTACGAGGAGGCGATGGAGAAGCTCGGGCGGAAGCACCCGGACCGGATCGCGATCCGCGTCGCTTACGACAACGCGCTGGCGCACAAGATCGAGGCGGGGTCGGACATGTACCTGATGCCCTCCCGGTACGAGCCGTGCGGGCTGAACCAGATCTACAGCCTGAAGTACGGCACGGTCCCCATCGTGCGGGAAACGGGGGGACTGGCGGATACCGTGGCGGACGCCGACGAGAACCCCGCGGCGGGCACCGGGTTCACCTTCCGGCGCTATGAGGCGGAGGAGTTGAAGGGCGCCGTCGCCAGGGCCTTGGCGGCGTACGCGGACCGTCCCCGGTGGGACGCGATCGTCCGCCGGGGGATGGCGCTGGACTTCTCCTGGGAGGCGTCGGCTCGGGCGTATGTCGACCTTTACGGGAAGGCGCTGCGCAAGCGGGCCCCGAAGGGGTAGCCTCCCATGGTGGAGAGCGCGCAAACCCGCTTTTCCCTCCTGGCCCGGATCGTCGAGATCTCCAACTCGAACATCCAGGTCGAGAACCGCCTGAAGTACATCTGCGATTTCCTCTCGCGGGAGACGCATTCCGATTGCGTCTGCATCTACCGGCGCGATGCGCGCGGGGAGGGCCTGTCGCCGTGGGTCTCCTCGTGCGTCGAGATCGAGGAGTGCGCCGGGATGGATTTCGTGGTCCGTCCCGGGGAAGGGGTTTCCGGGAAGGTGGCGCGGAAGCGCGCCCCGGTCTTCTTCCCCGACGTGAAGGCGGATCCCCCGACGCTCGCCGTTCCCCGGGAATTGCGCGACTTCACCTCCATTCTCTCCGTGCCGGTCATGGACGACGTATACCTCTACGGGGTGATGAACTTTTCCACCCTGGCTCCGGCGAACTACACGGAGGAGGACCTGGCGTTGCTCGGGTCCGTGGCGACGGAGGTGGCGGGGACGATCCGCAACAGCCGGCTTTACAACGACATCCGGAAGCGCGTCTCGGAGCTCATCACGCTGAACGAGATCGGACGCGAGATCTCCTCGACCTTCGAAGTGAAGGAAGCGCTGGGCTACGTCGCCAAGACCACGCTGAGGCTGTTGTCCGCCGAAGGGTGCACGGTGCGCCTCGCGGGAGAGGGGGGCAATATTCTCAAGGTGGCGGTGGACGAGGGGTACAGCCGCCCCGGTTTCCGCCGGGAGCTTCGGCCGGTGGGAAAGGATCTCGCCCTGCGGATCCACGGCGGGAAGCGCCCGCTCCTGATCAACGGCCCCGAGGATTCTTCGCTCCATTCCGCGCTTGCCGACCACGGGGTCGCCTCCTTCCTCGGCCTTCCCATCGTTTCCCACGGGCGGTCCCTCGGGACGATCAGCTACTACTCCACCTCCCCCCAGGTGCGCTTCGACATGGGAGGGGTGCACCTGATGCAGACGGTGTGCTCCCAGCTGGCGAACATGATAGAGAACGTATCGATCCTGCGGAATGCGCAGCGGCTGGCGCGGGAGAACCAGGTCAAGGTGCAGCGGATCTCGACGCTCCACAACGTCGCTCGCGCTCTCATGTCCACGGTCAAGATGGAGCGGCTGCTTTCGATCATGCTGTACGCCCTCATCTCCCCGGGCGGGCTGAACTTCAGCAGGGCGATCCTGTTCCTCACCTCGGAGGATGGAGAGGGGCTTTCCGCCCGGATGGCGATGGGGCCGCGCGATCGCAAGGAGGCGCGGCGGATCGAACGGCTTCCACGGGGGCTGCTGGGCGAAGGCGCGATCGGGGCGGCGGGGGAGAAGATCCGGAACCTGCTCTGGTCCGACGCCGGGAACCTGAGGATCCCCACGTCGGACGCCGCTTGCCTCGTGGCCAGGGCGGTGAAGGAGAAGCGGCCGGTGCGGACGGAGTCCGGCTGCGGGGCCCGGAAGGGCGCGGGCGATGCGGCCCCCCCGGGGGGGTTCTGCGGCGGCCACCCGCCCTCCTTCGCCGCCGTCCCCCTGCTGGTCAAGGGGGAGGCGCGCGGGGCGATCTACGTCGACAACCTCTTCCTGGAGAGACCGATCACCGAAGAGGACATCCAGCTGCTCACCATGTTCGCCTCCAACGCGTGTCTCGCGATGGAGAACGCCTCCCTCTACGAGTCGCTGGAGGGCGCGCTCGACACCGTCCGGACCACGCAGGACCAGCTGATGCAGAGCGAGAAGCTCATGGCGCTCGGGGAGATGGCGGCCAGGATCGCCCACGAGATCAAGAACCCTCTCACCGCGATCGGGGGGTTCGCCCGGCGGATCGCCTCCCCCAAGCCGGGGGGAGGGGCGCCTCCGGTCGGGCGGTACGCCCGGATCATCCTGAAGGAAGTCGAACGGCTGGAGCGGATCATCAACGAGACGCTCTACTTCTCCAAGGAGAGGATCCCCGCGTTCCGCATCGTGGACCTGAACGCAGAGATCCGCGACGTGCTGTCGATGTTCCGGGAGGAACTCGAGGAGGCCCGCATCTCCGCGGTGATCGACCTTCCCCGGGACCTGCCCTCCATCATGGTGGATCCGGACCAGATCCGGCAGGTGGCATGGAACCTCGTTTCCAACGCCATCCAGGCGATGGGGGGCAGTGGCGTCCTCACCGTCGCCACGCACCTCGCCAACCCCGCGGAGGGGACCGGAGTGGTTCTCGAGGTGAGCGACACCGGCGGCGGGATCCCGCATGACGTGGTGCAGAACATCTTCAATCCGTTCTTCACCACGAAGCCGAAGGGGACCGGCCTCGGACTTCCCATCGTCCACGCCATCGTCGAGAAGCACGGCGGGACGATCCATCTGGACAACCGGGAGGGGGCCGGTGTAGCCTTCTCCATCTTCCTCCCCCTCTTTCCGAAGGGGGCGGGGACCGGGGACCGGATCCTCGAACAGATGCGCAAAGGCGGAGGGGATGGGAACGGTCCTGCGGCGAATCAGGGATAAGGTCGAGGCGGGGGAGCGGCTCTCGGAAGCCGACGCTCTCGCGCTCTATCGCACGCGGGACATCCTCGCCGTCGGGGAGATGGCGGCCCTGGCGAACCGGCGGGCGAACGGCGACCGCGTCCACTTCATCGTCAACCGGCACGTGAACCCGACGAACATCTGCGTGAACCGGTGCAGGTTCTGCGCGTTCAGCAAGGAGAAGAGCGATCCCCTCGCGTACACGATGACGATGGACGAGATCCTCCGCCGCGCGGGAGAGGCCCTGGACCAGCGGGCCACGGAACTTCACATCGTCGGGGGATTGCACCCGGACCTTCCCTTCGACTTCTACCTGGCGATGCTGCGCACCCTGCGGGAACGGTTCCCCTCCCTGCACGTCCAGGCGTTCACCGCGGTGGAGATCGATTATTTCCGGCTGATCAGCGGGCTTCCGCTGGCCGGGGTGATCGCGCAATTGAAGGATGCGGGCCTCGGATCCCTCCCCGGCGGCGGGGCGGAGATCTTCGCCCCGGAGATCCGGAACGAAATCTGTCCCGAGAAGATTTCGGGGGACCGGTGGCTCGAGGTGATGGAGGCGGTCCACGCGGCCGGACTTCGAAGCAACGCCACGATGCTCTACGGCCACGTGGAGACGCTGGAGTCGCGGGTGGACCACATGCGGCGCCTGCGGGAGCTGCAGGACCGCACCGGCGGGTTCCAGTCGTTCATCCCCCTGGCCTTCCACCCGAAGAACACGGAGATCGCCAAGGGGTACACCACGGGGCTCGAGGACCTGCTCGCCCTGGCGGTGGCGCGGCTCTACCTCGACAACTTCCGCCACGTCAAGTCGTTCTGGATCATGGTGGGACCGAAGCTGGCGCAGATCTCCCTCCACTTCGGGGTGGACGACATCGACGGCACCGTGGTCGAGGAGAAGATCACCCACGCCGCCGGCGCGCAGGCGGGGCAGGAGATGTCCGTCGCCGAGCTCGTGACGATGATCCGCCAGGCGGGGAAGATCCCCGTGGAGCGGGACACCCTCTACAACGTGGTCCGCGAATGGCCGGCGGAGGGCGACGGGGAGTGAACGGATCCGGGGCGGAATGGAGGGAAGCGGTCGAGCGGGTTTCGCTCGGGCGCGTGTCTGTGGCGGAGGGGGGGCGGCTTCTGCGGGAGGCGCCGCTGTTCGAGCTGGGGCGGTCCGCCGACGCGGTCCGCCGGGAACTGCACCCGGACGGCATCGTCACCTACATCGTCGACCGGAACATCAACTATACGAATGTCTGCTCCTGCGGCTGCTCCTTCTGCGCCTTCTACCGGAAGAAGGACGCACCCGACGCCTACGTCCTCTCCGGGGAGGAGCTCTCCGCGAAGATCGTGGACACGATCGCGGCGGGCGGGGTCCGCGTGCTGCTGCAAGGGGGGCTGCACCCCGACTGGGGGATCG
>Ga0307376_10005517_pt1 | contig 11371 bp, 12 predicted proteins | sample TR2MG_FD_202536 | JGI IMG/M metagenome (GOLD analysis project Ga0307376, IMG submission 202536) | Soil microbial communities from Risofladan, Vaasa, Finland - TR-2 | ecosystem: Environmental > Terrestrial > Soil > Coastal area > Acid sulfate soil | place: Finland: Risofladan, Vaasa | collected... | reverse complement strand
CTTGTCGAACATAGCAATAGCAAACCCGGCATCGTACCCGGATGCGTCAAATTGTCCGGGGGCTTCGGACAGGGCGCAAAGAGCGGAAGCGGCGTTAGAGGCGTCCAAAATATTGGAAAAAAGCTTAATATCCATGAGAAGGTCTCCCTTTGTTATTTGTCTAACCACTCTCAGAGAGTAGCATAAAGGGTTTCAGCCTGTCTACAATATAATGTGATATCACGATAATAAAATGCATTGCATTAAAGATAATTAAAAGCCGCCGGAAAGTAGAGAGAAACCCTACTTTCAAGAGTTAAATAAATAGTTTACAGTAAAGATAACGCACCGACGTTCCGCTATGCCAAAGCTAACAAAAACAAGCCTATTCCGTGATAGTAAGGGGAGATTCCTCCCTTCTGATATCCAGGAAGCTTTACGAACTGGGAGGCCAGTGGATCCACAAAAGTCGCCGAAGGGGAGAGATCAAAACCATGAGGAAATATTCCAGGATTGCCTTGAATCAATTCCCCTCTTTGCTTCGCTTTTCCTTCCGGAGCATTGCAACGAAGCGTTTGCAGACTTTCATAAGGAGCTGTTTGAATTACTACACGAACTAGTCAAGGGCCGCGGGAAAGGAGAAACCAAACCTGTTATCGTGGATTCCCCTCCTAATGCAGAGAACACTATAAGTATCACTCCCGGTCATCAAACCCTCACCCCAAGTCAGCCACCTACCCCCCAACCACCTGATATGGATACAGTCAATAATATGGCTCAAGCCCTACAGGATGGGACACTAGCCGATTCCCATATGGATATAGACAGGGAGAGAGCCGGATGTGAAAGACAATTGGCTCATGGAGAAGGGGGTGGGCATGTCCGTGTTGGTGATGTTGGTCGTGTTCAACCCCCCACACAATTTTCGAACCAAATTAGCTCTGTAACTGAAGTGTCTGATATTGTTGAAGAAGTTATTCATGGTAACCATAGTTCCCCCACCCCTAATGAGGAGGAGTCTAAACCCCGTGTTTCGGAGCATAAGTCTAATGATATCAAGGGGGGAACTTTAGCTACCCGGGTAAAGGAGAGCCTCGCAAAGCCGCGTGGGAAGCGGATATCTAAATTCGAGCGATTAGCGATTGCGGCACCTCGGGGACATGCGAAGAGTACGTTGGTATCGTTGGTATTTGTTTTATGGTGTGTAGTTTATAAGTTGGAGAATTACATTTTGATTATTTCTGATTCGGAGGATCAGAGTAAGATGAATTTAGATGCTGTGAAAGCAGAACTTGAGTCAAACGATCTATTAAGGGCAGTGTATGGAGATCTTGTTGGTAAAGTGTGGGGAGCGGAGGCAATTGAGACATCAAATGCAGTACGAGTTCAAGTGCGTGGTTCAGGTCAGCGGATTCGGGGTCTGAAATATCGACATAGTCGCCCCGGTCTAGTTGTGTGCGATGATTTGGAGAATGATACCCATGTGGAGACTTCCGAGCAGCGGGATAAGTTAAAGAGGTGGTTTTCTGCGGCATTGAAACCTGCTTTGCGTAAAGGTGGAAAGTTGGTGGTGATTGGAACTATCTTACACGAGGATTCGTTATTGGCGGAACTCTTAAATTCTCGCGGGTGGTGTTCGAAGGTCTATACGTGTGAAACGGACGGGTGTCCACTTTGGCCAGACCATTATAGTTTTGAGGACTTAATGGAGATCAAGGCCCAATATCAGGAGAAGGGTCAGCTCGATATTTTTTTTCGAGAGTATTATAACCAAATTATTGATATTGAGAACGCGGTCTTTCAAAGGGCTTATTTCAACTACCTCACCGTGGACGAGCTATTTGAACGTCGTGAGAATGAGGACTTCAAGACATTTCTGACGGTAGACCCTGCCTACACTCAATCTGCGTCGAGCGACTTTACCGCCTTTGTAGTGACCATGACGGATGTGGATAAGAACCTGATTGTGGTTGATTGCGTCAAGCGTCGCATGAGCATGAAAGAGCTGATTGATACCTGGTTTGATTTGGTTGAAACCTATCAACCCGATGGAGTGGGAATTCAGAAGATTGACTGGGCCAAGTCGTTACGGATGCCGATGTTGGACGAAATGCGTCGGCGGCAGATATTCTTTCGTGTGAAGGAATTACAGGTATATTCTAAGAATGCCGGGATGTTCAATAAGAACGCTCGCATTGAACGCTTGGGACCTCGATACGCTTCGGGACAGATTTTGCACATAACGGACGGTCGAGGCATTAAAGACCTAGAACAAGAGTTGGAATCCTTTCCCCGAGCGAAACATGACGATTTAGCCGATGCGTTAAGTATGCAGATTGATTTAATCTATCCTCCTTCACCTCGGCGCAAACCCAAACGATTTTACGAGAAAGAACGATTAGATCCAATTAGCGGGTATCCAATATGATGATTAGCAAAATAACGCATTGTCCATGGTGTAAAGGACACTGGAAACGAATTCCTTACAAGATAGGAGACATCTTCTTTATTGATGAGTGTGACACCTGTGAGGCGTGTAAGAGAACGGTGGTTGATAATGGGAGAGTTCTCTACACGCACAAGGGAGTACCCATTGATTAATGTATTGCAATGTAGTGCGAGGTATCCTATCCTAATATAGGGTTTCAGTATCAATTTTATATAAGGAGAGTCATGCCATACGGAATGGGCGCAATGGGCGCAGCAATCAAAAAGAAAGCATCTGCTAAAAAGAAAGCATCCCCAATGGGGAAAGCCATGGGAGGTTTTTTCACCAAGGGCCGAAAGAAAGCACCCACCAGAAAGCCCGGAGCCACGAGAACAAGTTCTTCCCTGCCTAAATCACCCACGAAGAGACCTGTTCGAGTTAGTGCAGGTGGGTCCATAGGAGTTCCATCGAGGAGACCCCCAGCAGACTTCAGTAAGTTCAAAGGATCCCTGGGTTCATTACAGGGAGGATTAACAGGCAAGGCAATCGGGTCTAAATCCCCTGCTAAAAAAGTTGGATCTTGGGCCGCAAAGGCAGCTCCACAAAGAATCGGCGGTAGCTCCAGCGGATCTATGGCCTCCAAGATGAACGCATCAAGAACTGGTGCAATTAGACGAGGAATCGGAAAGAAATAATATGGAATCAGCACGACGAGCATTAAAAGCACTTAAGTACGGAACAGCCAAGGAGAGAGCCGCAGACGCGGTCTCAGCCAAAAAGAAGGCAGCTAGAATTAAAGACATCAAGGCAGCCAAGAAGAAAAAGATTTACGATAAGGCTATGGGGAAATAGTGAAAAAGAACAGGGAGAAGAAGCCCAAAAAGGCTGAAGCTCGCGACATGGCTTCGATTGAGAAGGTTCGAGAGGCCTTTACTCGCTCCGAAGAGTTCATGGCCGAGCAAATGGATCAGTATAGCCGCTTCTACTCTCTGTATCGCTCTGAGCGAAAGAACGATGTATACCGAGTGGTGACTCGTTCCCAGTATGTCGTTCCTGTTTGCTACAAAGCCGTAGAAACCATTCTCCCTCGCTTACTGAGTGTTGTTTTCTCCGTAACTCCCGTAATTCAGGCCCGATGGCGGTACGCACCCGCTATGTCCGAAGGGTCGCAACAACTTAAGAACATAGATTTGCTATTTGACTATTATTCTGATCGAGACTTCTTCTTTGAGAAGATCCAGTCTTGGCTCAAGAATACGCTTATTTATGGACAGTCCTATTTGAAGGTAGGCTGGAAGAAGGTCACCAAAGAGAAGAAATCAACCAAGGTCATGCCATCCATTGACGGGAATCCATTGGAAGAAGAAGAACTTTCAACATTACCCCCAGAGATGCAGGAATTGATTGAAACCCAAGAAGTCGAGGTTACAGAAGAAGAGATTGTTGAGGACCATTTAGACATTCAAAATGTTGATATCCTAGACCTCTTCTTTGATCCGCAGGCTCAATTTCCAGATCCTTTTGGCACAGCTAAATACGTGATTCACAGAACTCGAAAGAGAAAATCAGACATACTTGCCTTAAGGGATCAGGGAGTCTACGACGAATTTGACGAAGAAGACCTTATGCCTTCTTCTGACGAAGACACCCCCGGAGCTAAGAAAGCCTTAGCCGCAGGGAGAGGATTTGATGATCGAGGAGATCCAGCAGATCCAATGATTACCATTTATGAGTATTGGGAAGATGACCGCGTGATTACCACAGCCGATCATCGCGTCCAACTACGCGACGAAGAGAACCCATTTGGGTTAGACGAGAACAAAAAGCAGAAGCCCTTCATTGCCCTATATGACAACCTAGTCCCGGGCGAACTATTCCAAATTGGAGAAGTAGAGCCTTTGGAACATACCCAGGTTGAGATATCTACGCTTCGCCGTCAGAGAACTGATAATAACAGTTTGATTATTAACAAAATGTTCTTATTTGACAAAGATGCGGAAGTAGACACAGAGTCCATGGAACTAGCCCGCCCCGGTGGAGGAGTTGGGGTTAGAACCCAAGGAAACCCGGTCAGCAATGTATTGCAGTACATCCAGCAGGGAGACATTAATGGAGCTTCCTACAAAGAGGATGAGGCTCTCAACAAGGATGCACAGGAGATCTCGGGACTTCTGGATTATGCCGTAGGCAACGCTCCCGAGCGACGAGAAGCCGCGACAACGGTTCAACTGCTACAGACAGCCGCGAACCACAGATTTGATATTAAGATTAGGAACATTTCTCAATGTATGCAGCGATTGGGCTACATGATGTTTGAGCGATGGAAACAGTTCCTAACGAAACCCATTTCAGTTCAAGTGCCCGGAGAAGGCGGTTATGTAATGATTGACCGCAAGCAACTTCCGCCATTTGAGCAAGTAGACTTGACAGCCCCAGGCTCGCCAGGAATGTTACTGAAAGAAAATAGACATCAGAAGATCATGCAAATGTATATGGGACTTATGCAGAACCAGATGGCTAACCCTATGGCTGCTTTGCAGATGTTTATCTTAGCACTTAAGGAGTCTGATTTAGATGGGATTGAGCCCATCATCCAGGCCCTCCAGCAACCTGCTCCCCCTCCGATGCAACCCCCTGGACAAGGTGGGTCACCCGAGGCCGGAGGACCCCAGGCACCTCCTCAACAATCAGGTCCACCCATGGCCAACGAAATGCCCATGATGCCTCCCCCCGGGAGTCCTGAGCGATGAGAGAGAAGAAAGTAGCACTACAAGAAATGGTAGAAGATTATGGTTGGGAATTGTTTTCCGATCATATAAAAAAGCAGCGTGAGAAGGCTATTGGTTGTTTATGTGGGGCTCAACAGCTAGAAGACGTTGCTCGACAACAGGAACGTGTCAGAATTTACGAATACGTTCTTAAGATCCCACATGAAATGATTAGGAGTGAAAAATGAAAAAATCATCTGGAGCTATGAAGCCGGGTAAGAAAGCGGTAGGGAATCAAGAGATTTCGAATCGTGGATACAAAGGTGGACAGCAAATGAGTGAGCAAATCGGAGCTAAAAAGCTTTCGGGCCACAAAGTATAAGGAGCGAACATGACAGAAGAGACTCAGGTTACGACCGAAGAGACTCTACCGACCGAAGAGGGACTAGAAACAGAAGAAGTAATTGAAGAAGGTCCCACACTAGAAGATGTTAAGAAAAGATTGGAATCGGTAGAGCGAGAAAAAGAACAAGCAGAAGAGAGAGCGAAAGACTTGGGGGCGCGCTTAACGCGTGAGCAACAAGAGAAAGCTGAATTATATCGCTATCATCGCGAAACCATTCCAAAGATCAATAAGACGTTTGCAGAACGGTGGGAGGAATCTCCCGAAGGTGCCGTAGCTTCTCAAGTAGAAGACAGGGTAACACCCGTAACGCAATCGTTAGATCAACTGAAGGCGCAGACATTTTTGAACAACGTACTCATCAAGAACCCTTCGTGGTCAAAGTACGAGGATAAAGCCAGAAACTTAGGTAATGACTTTCCTCAACTTACATACACGCAAGAGGGAGTACAAAAGTTATTTAAGATGGCTCGCCTAGAAGATGTAGAGAAGGAAATAGAGGATAAGAATTCGAACATGAAAGCGGAAGCTCAAAAAGGTCGTGCGTACACAGAGGGTTCATCCCCTCGTGAAAAAGCTAAAGTTAAAACCAAACTATCTCCAGCCCAACGACAAGTTGCGGTAGAGCTAGGATTAACTGAAGACGAGTATGTATCAGAATTGGAGAGTCCCCGTGGCAAATGAACGAAGTCCCTTTAATCCCCAAATGCATGGAATTAAACTCGATCCTAAAAAGGATTACCGTTGGGTAAAAGAAAACAGAATCGGAGAGCGTAAAGAAATGGATGGCTTCTCTTTTGTAAAACCGTCTGATGGAAAAAACACATCAGATACCCGTGTTAAATCAAGAGGAATGACATTTATGGAACGCCCCAAGATACTTGCCGACGAATCCGCGAGGAGAAAAGAGTTAAAAACAAGACAGATGACTGAATCTTACAAGGGGAAACTCAAAGAAGATGTAGAACGTTTGTCTGGTAAACATAATAAAAATTTACACGAGGCCTATGATGACCTCGAAGAATAGGAAATAATAATGGCACAAGCAAACGCTGCGAAGCGTAGCGCATTTGTAGCGCAAACAATTTCGGGGAATTCCCCCGAGATTCGATATATGAGAGGCGGTAGATCCGGTGGTCGGCAATGGACCGATACACAGGTTGCCCATGGGGTTGTTCGCAACGTAGACACATCTACCGGGGCACCAAAGGCAGGCGCGTTCGTATATTATAATTCATCTCAGGTACTAGAAGCGTGGGTTGGTGATATGGTAGCCACTGGCTATGATACGCAACAGTACAAGCTAGTAGGATTGTTGATGGAAGATTTACCAGCAACAGATGCCGCAGGAAACACCAAGGTAGCTGTTGCGATTGCGAACAACGACACCATTTTTGGTTGTTCATTGACTTCATCAACCGCGACAACTACGGCAACCGTAACGGGTTCTCTAGCAGGGTATAGAGCCTCTGCGTCCGTAAATGGATCGCAGTTCTTCTTAGATAGAACAATCGACGCACCGTCACTTGTCGGGAGTGAGTTGTTTAAAATTGTTGATGTAGTAGATGCAGATGGAACCCTGAATGGGGTAGTCCTTTTTCAGCCTCGTCGTGGGATGTTTATCAACGACGCAGAGCAAATTTAACGGAGGTAAACTATGACTGTATTAAGATCAAGTTTTGGTGAACTCCTTGAACCCGGTCTACGGAAAGTCTTTTTCAACGAATTTGATCGTTGGGCAAAAGAGTATGACAAGATCGCAAAGACAGCGACTTCGAAGAAGAAATTCGAAGAAGACCTGTTGGTAGTTGGTTTAGGGATCATGGGAAGTAAAGGCGAGGGTGCCAGCGTACTCTACGATGACATTTCTCAGGGATGGAAAACAACCTACACGCATACCACGTATGCTGGTGGAATCAGGATCACACAGGAAATGTATGAGGATGACCTTTATGGGGTTATGAAAGACCTCACAGGTGCATTGGCTCGATCCGCCCAACAGCGTAAAGAGGTAGATGTAGCTAACATCCTAAACAGAGCAGAGAACGCTGCATATGTAGGAGCAGACGGTGTTGAGTTAATCAGCGCAGTTCATCCTCTAAGTATTGGCGGGACTCAAAGCAACGAGCTAGCCGCAGCGGCTGACTTGGATGCTTCTTCTCTTCAAGATGCGATTGACGTATTGGAAACCGCACAAGACGAGAGGGGTCTCAACATTGCTATGCGAGCTAAACTTTTGGTAGTTCCTCCGGCCCTGCAATACACGGCCTACGAACTATTGAAGAGTGAATTCAAGCCTGGAACGGCAGATAATGAAGTAAACGCGATTGGGGCCAAAGGTCTTCAGTTTGTGGTGAACCATTACCTAACCGACTCAGATGCTTGGTACCTGCTTTCAGATGAGCATAAGATCAACTTGTTTGATCGTATTCCGATCAGTTTCTATAAAGGAAACGACTTTGATACGGATGATTGCAAATTCAAAGCACGTATGCGTTACAGCAGCGGTTGGAGCGATTGGCGCGGAGTAACTGGCTCTCAAGGCGCATAAGGGAGGTGTGATATGAACGGTATTACACATATTGTTCCCATTGATAAAAGTGAAAAGAAGTTTGGCTTTGATAGCGGTATATACATTGGATCTGGCGCAGCTACGGCTGCTATCATTTCCACTGGACTAGCAAAGGTTGAAAGCGTTTGGATGTCAAAAGTCCTTGATGCTTATGCCGCTGCAACAGCAGATGCTGGGTATATGCCAAAACCATGCAAAGCCGCCGGAACTCCGGGGAGCTTCTACCCATTAATTGGGTACATTGATAAAGGAGCTGCTGTAAACCATACCCTTGGGATTGGAGCAGCAGCCACGTTCAGATGGGTAGCTCTTGGAACATAAGATTGTAGTTGTTCCTGTTACCTCTGAGATTCATTCTCAGACATTTGCTCAGGCGTTAGGGTGTGAGGTTGTTATAGACCCCACGCCCTGCGCTTGGGCTATTTTTATCGGCGTAACTCCAGATATTGTTACAAAAGTAGCAGAGTTTAGGAAGTTAGGAGCAAAGGTAGCAGGATATTGGATTGGGAGCGATTCATTTGCTGCTATGTCTAATGTTCAATACCGAGCGAGTATCCCCAAACTCGATCTACATCTGGTTGTTCACGAACGGATTCAAAGAGAGTTAGCTTCATGGGGAGTAGAGTCTAAGGTTCTATATCCGTGTGCAAGGAACTTTGTTCCCAACGGGAATCGACCCCAAGGAAAGGCAGTAGGTATATATGCTCCCACTCCCGGAAAAAATGATTTATATATGTTTAAAGTCTGCAAGCAAATCGCGAGGGAAAACCCCAGGCTCAGATTTATCTTTTATGGGGCATCCTACGATTCGCTCCCTGAGAACTGCGAAGACGCGGGAAGGATGTCGCCAGAGTCCACCCAAGACCTATATTCACAGTTTTCGGTCATTCTGCGATTGTGCTCCCACGATGGTTTTCCCGTCGGTGGAATTGAGGCAAAGATAAGAGGGCTTCATATTATTGAGAATTTTCAGTATCCAGGGTTTCTATTTGCGGATACGATAGAGAAAGTAAATGAACTGTTAAATGATGAGGAGACACACAAGGTAGACAACGGCCCTTGGCCTGCTTGGTACCGGGAACAGTGTCATCCAGATACATTTAAGGAGAACGTAGAATGTCTATTAAGCCAACCATCGGAGCTGTTAGCCTCCACTCCTGTATTAGAGCCCACAAAATCCATCTCCCCTTAGCTGATCTAGGGTTCAAAACAATACTATTCGCGGAAGCGACCCACAACAACAACCACTTTTGGTGGACATACGACGGGTGTGTTAAGCTATGCCGAAACAGTGACGGGCAGTTTGTTAGGTGGCAAATTAAAAATGCTATCAAGACATTTGAACCACTTATCGACATTTGGCACGTTCACAACGAGCCAGACTTTCCCGTTAGGTTAATCCGAGAGATTTCTAAAAAGCCTATTGTTTATGATATACACGATATGGTTAGTATGAGGAAGGGATCTCCAGACGAAGAGGAAGACAACGCCTTTAAGAGTTGTGATGCGGTGAGCGTGGTTTCACGGAAGTATGTATCAAACATTATTCAAAGAGACCCCATGAAGCCTTGCCGCGAAGTGTTGTCCTGCCTTCCTAGGGAGTGGATGCCCAAAGAAAGAGCGACCCCATACCGAGGAGGGATTGTGTATGAGGGGGGCTTACTAGGGAAATACAACACAGAGTTCCCTTGCCGGAATTGGGCCGAAGTATTCAAGAAGATTGACGACCTAGGCATACAGGTATGGGCCTTTACGGGGAATCCGGGGGTTGGCGCAGAGAGCTACCCTGGAACGATTATCTTAGGTCCCGTGGGATACCCCAGCCTATTAAGAGAACTAACTCGCCACGAGTTTGGATTAGTTGGTTCTCCGGTTAAAGACCCCATGTTTGACGGGGCTCTACCCAATAAGATGTTTGAATATATGGCCGCGGGCCTTCCCATGATTTGCATGAACGCTCCAGACGTATCTAACTTTTTATCCGCGACAGGGATGGGTGTCACGGTCACAGACGTTAAAGAGATTCCAGACGCTATGGCCTATATGAGAGACAGGAAGTTCCGAGCGAGGGTGTGGAAGCAGAGATTTAATTGGACCGCCGAGACACAGATTGGCAAGGTTGTTAAGCTATATGAGAAAATCACAGGGAAAAGGCTACAGGAGCCCATTATCCCAGGAGAATTTAAAAATGTACGAAAGGTGCCACAAACTGATATTCGTGGTGCTTTAGGTACACTGTGAGGATAGCCCACATTAGCCTCCATGGGTGCATCAGAATGCACAAGATCGCCATGAGTCAAACGCTTATGGGCCATCCATGCCATGTACTAGCTAACTTCATTGCTCCCGCTCATTCGTCTAATGGATACGCCTCAGTCCACAAATGGGACATAGAGGCAGACAAGGATAGTTTTCCTACATCCCCACAGCTCGCGGAAGAGATACGAATATTAAGTCCTCACGTAGACATATTCCATGTTCATAACGAACCTAACTGGATCTTTAGAACGGTTAAGGAGAACACCAATAAGCCGGTAGTCTTTGACATCCATGACTGGACATCCTTACGCAGAGTGTCAGACCCTCCTGCTTTTGAGCTTATTGAGGAGAAATACGCCCTAGAGAACGCAGACGGGTTTGTGGTCCCGAGTAAGGGCTATTTAGATAAAATCCGGGAAGAGAGTAACAAGCCCTCTATCCTCGCCTATTCCATGGTCCCACAGTTTCTATTCCCGGAGATAGATGGGAAGAGTGAAGGTCTTGTCTACGCTGGAGGAGTTAAGGGAAAAAACGTTGAATTCATCTATAACTACGAATATCGGAACTGGGCAGCTTTCTCTCAACTAGCGGTAAACCTCACGGACAGAGAATTTGACTTTTATACAGCCAATGGGGGAGAAGACTTCTGCGAGTATGAGAACGAGAAGATCCATATGCATCCTCCCAAAATATACCCAGACATGATGCAATCCATCGCAGGCCATGAAGCAGGGATTGTCGGGGCACCCATAGAGATCCTAGATTTTAGGGACTCTATGCCTAATAAGTTATTTGAGTATATTTCAGCTGGTGTTCCTGCTATAATTATTAACGCTCCAGAAGCACAAGCTTTTGTAGAGCAAAACGATTTAGGGGTGGGTATTCGAGATGTCTCTGAGCTTCCAGAAGCTTTAGAGAAATTGACGAATCACAACGTCTCTCTGGACAGATGGGGATTTACTATGGAATCACAGATTCCAAAGGTCCTCGCTCTCTATGAGGAGATAAGATGCGCACAAAGC
>Ga0307376_10005513_pt1 | contig 11373 bp, 8 predicted proteins | sample TR2MG_FD_202536 | JGI IMG/M metagenome (GOLD analysis project Ga0307376, IMG submission 202536) | Soil microbial communities from Risofladan, Vaasa, Finland - TR-2 | ecosystem: Environmental > Terrestrial > Soil > Coastal area > Acid sulfate soil | place: Finland: Risofladan, Vaasa | collected... | reverse complement strand
AATGGCGTATGGAGTTTCCCATTTTCCTTTCCACATCTCCGAGGTTTGCTGCTTAAGCTGTAGAATAAATGCTTGAATATCATAATCTTTATCGTACTCATCAGATATGATTAAATAGTTTGAATCTTTGCCACGAACAATATCTTCTCTTCTTCGTAGTGCCGCGTGCCGCAACCTATCACCAAACAGCTTTACATTGCCATTTCCGCCAGCCAGTTCAAAAGTAATATCATTTCCCGCGATGTACAAAGCGCTCCCTTTAAGAAATTCTCCCTCTCCCTCAAAGCCCATAATCTCATCTGATAGCGCTGATTCTTGCTTAGCCAAATCACCAATTTTTCCAGAGAGTGCATTTTTTACTCTTGGATCTGCACTTTTCTCAAGATTATCTAATTTATCTGAGAGTGTTGCTGATTGTGTTCGCACCTGCTGCAAACGAGAAGATTTTTGAACCAACTGCCTTTGAATACGCAAATTTTTAGCCAGATCTGCTGGACTAATTTGTAGTGTTTTGAATGGAGAAAATCCTCCCTGCACAACATTAAGAGATCTCTGAACATCCAAAAATGTATGGAAAAATTGCCTAAAATCATTGTAGGACGTGTCTTTAGAAAATGCACCAGTTTGCATGGCCGCTTGAACGAATCGCACCGGATCATATGGAAAACCTGTTACAAGAATACTAATTATGTTGGCAGAATCCATATTATCAAATGCCGTATTTGAACTAAAAAATCCAACTTCTCTTCTGAGTTGGCTATATGTAACCGCCGATCCGTCTTTTGGATCAGTAGTGGACATATTATAAGTGGCGGTCATAATGCCAGGCTTCCATCTATATACCAGCCCAGGGGCGTGTTGATATAACGTAATAATATTGCCACCAACCTGACGAACATCTTGAGCCATACTATCTTCATCAACAGCCTGAACACCAGTATGTTCTCCTGTATCGAAATATATTCTTGGAGAGTTTGCGCCGCCGCTGAGTATTTGTTTATTTTCATCCAATAACTCTACCTTGTTGGATGGCAAACCCGTTGCTGGGTCAACATCAATTTTAAAAGGAGTTAGAGGATCATAAATAATACCCTCGATCTGTGCTAAAGAAGGAGAAGTGTTGAATCTTGAAATTTTAAGCCACTCCATGTTTGAATCACAAGCAACATTTAAAACAAACTTTCCAGTTCCGGCATCAAACTTATCGGTAACTGTTTTTACCAGACCACCAAAAACATGAATACCGCCCTCGCCGCTGCCCTGTAATGTTCGTAGGGTTTTAAAATCCCTAAATGTCATATGTTGGCCTTCTTTTCTCCATTCTATCTCTAAAAGCTCATCATCAACCTGCGTTCCATTTTGTAAACCAAGCATAGTGCCAGCAGCATTTAGTGATCCCGTTACTGTACCAAAATTGAATTTTTCGTTTGGATCTTCAATATCACCGGTTTCGCCAAGCCTTCTCGTTCCGCCATCTATTAAAACGTGGACGGAATCCATAGGTTGAATTATGGCTTTGCCCATATGATACAATCTTAGTTTTTCTCTCGTATATCTAACCTCTTCCTTAATTTTAGAAGAATTTAAACTTCCCAATCCCTGAAGAGTATTTTTTCTCATCGCAAATTCGTAATTTTGTAGATTGGTCATCACTGATTTGAATAGCGTTTGCTCGCCAGCGCTCAACTCATGTGGATCAGGTATATCATTAAGATTATCTTCTGTTAACTCAAAACCAATTGCATCTATTGTGGCCGATACACCAGCATTACTTCCGACTCCTACCGAAAATGTTATAGCACTTTTATTTCCACTTTTCCTTGATTTTTGTAGATTCGAGTCGGCAGCTTGAGCTGTGGTCAGTGATAGTCCAGCAGCTGAACTCACAGCATCAACAAACCTTGAAAGAGCCGTTTCTCTAATAGCCATTTCTATATCATTTTCATCCACTATTAAGATGCGGTATGGATCTTCAACCTCAAAAGAACAACTCCCAGATCCATTTAGATTCAAACTAGTATTAATAGAAGAAATTGCTGTTATCTCAAAAATGCCGTTGCCAGGTCCAAGCTCTTCAACAAGTGGCAAACCATCATCGATAAAGTATGTTGTAACATCTGGCGGTTGTCTATCATATTGTGCTCTTTGAAGTTGCATCGCGGATGTAAAAAAATTGCTTTGCCCAGCTTCTTCACTAAGAGTAGATACTAACGATGCCAAAATTAATCCAGGATTTGCGCCCAGTTCCTCTAGGCGCTTAATTTTTGTCAACCTCTCATACATAGCCATCGCTCCGCACTTGGCCGCAACCAAACGTTTAATGGCCCTCAAAAGCCATTGTTCTGCGGAATCCATTAGTGTTGGGTTATATAGATGTTGTAATCCCGAAAATGCTTTCTTTTTAATTATAACACTTATGTGTGGGGTTTGGCTATATACTTGCCTAATATTGGCTTCTTCCAGGGCTGGAACTTTTCCACCTTGAACTACTCCACCAGGAATGCGCTGACGCCCATCTCCAACATAACTTGGATCAAACTGCTCCTGATTAGACCTACCAGTCAACCTGTCTATAACATTGTTAAGATCGCTTTGTAGAGCACCAAAAGAGGTTTGGGTACCACGATCTCTATTGGATTGTGGCAATCCTGGAATACCAATCGCATCGCCAAAATCGCCCAACATGTTTAGTGTTTTATCATCTGAAAGGTTAGGCTGGGTCGTTAATATAATAGACATTATTCTTTCGTGCCTCCAAAACTCATTGGTGTGGTTTTAGCATCAGATTTATAATAACTCTTTGGCTTACCAGAATCGAGATCCAATATTGCTGGACTACGATTATAAGACATAATATTAAGACGTTCACCTCTTCTATCAAGAACAGTAAATGACATGGTATAGTTAAAAACGCCAGGTCCATTGGATACTGATTCGTTTACATCAAAGCTCTCAAAAAATCCTTTGAAAACCCATCCCTGATAGTACAGTTCGACAGATACGGCAAGCGATCCTAATGTGGGAAGTGTAGCGGGAGAAGAGCTTCCACCAAGTAAACCTGTAACCAATCCGCCAGTTAAACTGCTAGCAAATCCTCCACCAGATTGTGAAGCTCCTTGAGCTATTAGGCTGGAGAGGTTTCCTCCAACAGAAAAAGAACTGACTCTATCAGCAAGCATTTGAGCAACTTGCTGAAATGAGTCCTGCTCTGCTCTATATACTTTGCGTAGAATATTAATACCCTCGATACCAGAAGCCCCAGTGGTCCCCTGTAATCTAATAGTCGTAAGCTCTTCACCCCAGTATTGTATAATAAATCCGCCCTTTGTACGCTGCTTTTGGATAACTTTCTTCTCTGATATATCCATCTGTTGCGGGTTAATATACATATCTACGAAACCCAAACCTGGAACTCTCCAACGTATAAGCTGACGAGTTTTTTTGCCTTTAGGCGTTTGAGGGTTCTCCGCTATAATATCTGGAAGTTGTAGGTTGCCTTCTCTACTATTATATTCTGAAGCCATTTTTCCTCCGGGATAATGTTCTGCTACTCTGGAACATTTTCTCCGTTAATATATTTTGGGACCTCTTGTTCAATCAGATCCATAACAAACTTTCGAAATTTAGGCTGATCGGAATCAAGTTTAATGGTAATGGTAGATTCTGTTTTTCCAGAAACACCTTTAAGTTCTGCGGCCAGTCTATCTGGAGGTAATGCACCACCAGCTCCGGGCTGTGCCCCAGTTCCTCTGACGTTTTCGGGAGTAGGACTAATATTGCTTGAGCCTGAAGCGTTCATTTTAGAATGTATATCTATTAACATTTGGCCCATTCTTTCTGATGACATGCCTGCTGGAATCATAGCGAGATTTTGCGTTTGTGATGGTGCTTCGGGACGAATAAGCTCTCTTTGTGTTGACCTGCGCTCCGTGCCCATAACACCACCCATAAGATTTCTTATATCGTTTGTTCCTTTCATTATTGGGCTAGCTCCCAGCTTTCTTCTTCTTTCAAGTTCTCTGCCGCTTAGTCTAAAAAGACGCGCAGCATCTGCTCCTAACTCTTCAGCCCCCTCTCTTCTGGTAGCTTCAGCAGCTTTAACATTACCAGCAGCAGTTTGTGCTTGTGCCCCACCATATTTTAAATGGGGAGATTCTAGCGCGGAAGTAACTTCACCACCACCACCTCTTATCCCCATTCCAGTTCCCTGCATAATAGATAAATCGTTAGCCATATTTCTTAAATATTGATTAGATGTTCTTGCTCCATCACCAAATGTACGCTCAAGTTTTTCTATAGCAGTTACTGAATTTAATTGTACATCCGCTCCTCGTTTCATAAGATCATTAAGCTGTTTACTACCATCTATTCTGGAGATTCCGCCACGCTGTACTCCTTGTAAAACCTCTAAAACTCTATTTTGTTGTTCTGTAGTTGTTATTCCAGTAAGTTTACCAAGCATCTGTCGTTGTAGAACAAACTGCATTTCAAGTTGAGGATTTTGCGCAGCTTCTTCGAGAGTGATTACTTTACCGCCACCAAATTTAGCCAGACTTCCGGTTAGCGCCTCAAGGCCTTGTTCTAATCCACCAGGAGAACGCATGGCCAATTCCATTTTCAACGCCCCACCGAGTGCTGTAGCACCTTGAAACATGCCGCTCATCATACTGATAAAAGCACGATTTTGAACGCTCATTCCTGCAATGCTGCTTGTAACCTGGTTAACAATTTTACCGATCGATTCAACAGCAACACCACTAGAGGATAATGTCGTAGCAAAAGACTTCCACACATTCGTAGCCATATCCGCATTCTTACCAAAAATGCCAAGAGAACTGCTAGCATTCAAAATCTGCCTAGATGCTATATTAAAGGGCACGCCAGAATCTGTAACGGCTCCATGGATCTCACCCAACATATTGATGAATGATTCACCATCACGATTTAACTGTGTAAATGCTGTATTTTGAAATCTAGCCGCTTCTGTAGATGATAGACCCCACGCCTTCATTCCGACCTGAGCCAATTGACTTATGGTAATATTTTTATCTTGAAGATATGAAAAATTTACTAGTGCTGAATTTGCAACTTTAAGAGCATCTGGAATTAAATGAACAGCCTGAGTATATTTATTTGCTTCTTCTAAACCAAGACCAAGCGCTCTTGCGCTAGCCCTCATTCGTTCTGGAAATTGTTCTGCTTCAGCATCTGCATCTTTAATGCTTTTGCCAAGAGCCATAAAATTAAAACGCGCAAGATTTTGCGTGTCCATAACTTCTTTCAAACTTTGATTAGCTCCACTCAAAAAACCGGATGACAGTCCCTTAAATTCTCTTATTGGACTGGCAATATCCCTTATAAAAGACATTTTGTTTAAAGCCATCAAACCAGCGTTTTGTTCAAACATCTTCACCATACCATCTAAACCAGATACTACATCTGTTTTTAGAGTTGATGCAAGTTTTTGATTTTCGCCGCTTGCGTCCCTAGTAGTAGAGATAAAGTTTTTTAATTCGTTAATAATGTTTCCAAGAGGCTCTGACAAAACCTTTTTCATTGCTTCATAGGCTGAAGTTAACTTTTCAACTGAGGCTGTAGCAGCTTCATATCCGGCTCTATCTCCAGAGGCTAACAGCTTGCCGGCTTTTTCAGTGACGGCAGCAATAGCCACCCCAAGCTTGCTCATATTGTCGGTAGTAGCAACAGTAATTTTTGATAAAGCCTCTAATTCTACTGGGGTATATTCAGCCATTTATAACCTCATTTGAAGGGTGTAAAACTAACGTCATCAAGATCCATATCTACAATTTGCGAATATTTGGATGTTAATCGATCTGACTTAAGCATTTCCATTACATCAAGTTCGTTTTCACTTTCTCCTGATAACGCCCTTCCAAAAGTATTTTCTAGCATATCGTTAAAATCATCGTCTGACATCGTAAAGGTGTTTTCCCTGGCATCTCTAACCTGTTGTACGCCTTCAGGGTTCATAAACATTGCGTTATGTTCAGCAACATCCCTTAACATCTCAAACTCCTCTTTCATATCTAAATGGGTCTGCATTTGATACCATATCAACTGAGCATCGTTTGTTGTTTCAAACATTGGGTCATCGACACGTTTTTGATATATCTTGCAAAGCTTCCAGCGAAGCCTGTGTGATGGCCCCTCGGCTAGTTTTTTACTTGCTCTATCCCGAACTGCTTATCGCATCGTTCAGAAATGTCAGCAAATGAATCAAGAAGTTTGCCTATGACAGGTGGCTGTAGTGCCACAATAATCTCCATCTTAACCTGCATCTCATCTTGAGAAGGGCTTGGATGGAAACTGGCTAATGATTTTCCATTGATTGTGTCAATACACAGTGCCAACAGTTTGGTGTTAAAGTTAAATAGATCACCATCGGCAAGTTTTTCTGTACCAAATTCTCTAGCTAATTCCATTCTTTCAGTTGCACTAAGAGAACGTAACACAAATTTAACATTCCCGATAGCAACCTCTTCCTTAATACATCCCAACTCTATTAGGGACTGCAAATCTATTTGGGGCATTGGCTCTTCTTCTTTTTGCATTGGCGCACCTACGGTGCCCATAGTCTTATGACGCATCTCTATCATTTGATATACCTCTCCTGTTACCTAAACGGTTTAATTAAATTCAATTAAATTTTGAAATTTCTTAATTGATTGGTTCATCAGATTGTTGGTGGGAAAAAGGCCGAGGGAAGTATGATACCTCCCTCGGTCAATAAACATTATTCTGAGAAAACAGCGTTTGTGATGTTTGCCACATCCATGGTGCCTCTGTAGCCGGCACCAGGCGTTGCCCCACCAGAACCAGAATCTGTAGCGGTCTCTCTGCCATAAGTATCGGTCTGCGGCTGAATACCACGAGCGCCTCCAGTAACGGCAGTGCTTTGGCTGTTGCCAAGATTTGTTCGGATATCTTCGATCCAAATCTGAGCCTCTTCCTGAATGATGAAGTTATCAGATTGATACCGTGGAGAATATCTGGCAAACCAGCAATTTTCAAGAGTATGAACAACAGCACCCTCACCATCTCCATTGGTACGATCAATAATCTGAATGTCGAATGGAAGCAGTTGAGACTTAATGTTAATAAATCCTCTCTTAAAAGCCTCTGTTAGTCTCAAACGATCAAACACTACTCTCGTAATGGTTGCCTCGAATTCGGTTGGCTTGTTTGGAACAATTTCCAAGATTCCGTCAAGACCAATCTCTTTGACTCTTTCTAGGCCTCTGCTCTGCGTAATGTTAATACTTTGAATAGCACCAACCGTCTCATTCTCAACCTTTATCAATATTTGAGTCGAAAGACCTGTGGATATGTTACTTCTAAGTGTACTACCAGAAATAGGGTAGGTCGCCATTTAATTAGTCCTCCAATAAAATTAATTCCTTATCTTCCTGTGTCTAACTTTTCGTATCTACCAATCTGTCCCCTCGTATCTGTTGCCCGCTCTATAGTATCATATTCATAAGCAATTCCACGAAGTCCACCAAAAACAGCGCTTACACCATTACGAGTGGTGGTTACATATTCACACCATATTTGAGCAGATTCAGAAACAATAAAACTATCTGACCGAAACTGTGGATTATACTGACGAAACCAACAATTATTAAAAACATGAACCATTGCGTCACCAGAACGACTTACCTCAGACTGATCAATAATATGAATATCAAATGGTACTCTTTGAGATTGTAGGTTAATAAATCCCCTCGCAAATGCTTCTGGAAGTCTCATACCATCAAACACAATGCGATCAACAGCAAGATCTATTTTAGCCGCGCCTTTGGGATGTATTTCTACAACGCCCTCGGTTCCAATTTCTTCCCACCTATGTAGGTCACGGCTTTGTGTTATTGATATTCTCTGGATGGCACCAACAGTGGTACTATCAACTTTGATGGTGATCTGGGTCGACAGCCCACTGTTAATGCGATTTTCCACGAGACTTCCGGATTGGGGATACTTAGCCATTTTCTATTAGAACAAGCCTACGCTAATGTCCACAAAAATCCAGTTGGTAGGATAGTTGGGCTGAACCTCAACAACAATATTGTACTGCCTTGGCTCTACATCATCTCTAGATATCGACAGATTTCTATAATCGGTAATGAGATTCTGTGATGTGAAGGCATTAAGCAACTTAATTGCCCTTTGTGTTAAAGAAGGAATCAAAGTTGGGTCTTCTGGCTGACCAATGAAGGCCCTAAAGCTACGACGCATAGTACGTGCTAAATGGTCACGAATCGCAACGATCGAAATTTCCTCTTCTTCTGGTGCGCCACTTTGCGTTGTGGTCTTGCCGTGTTGTACTCTTCCACCACCAGTAACTGGCTGTACAACGGTAATACCGGCATCGCCTAGTTTATCCAATACGGTTTGCTTGTATACCTTGTTATTAAGAATTGTAAATCCAACAAGAACCTTATAGGTAAGAGGCATTGCGAGATTTGGCTCACCAGCCAACCAACCACCACCGGCAGCAGCCATGTAGTATCCTGGTAAAGTGGTACGCGTACCATTTATAACTCTGATAATCTCATCTGGGTAGAAATAAACTACACGGAAAGTATCACCAAAGTTATAAGCAACTCCATAGTTTGCGAGGTCTTCAATGTTTCCATCCAATACCTCTTCTACATCGTCGCCCTGTATACCCTCTAAGATGCCAATATCTTCTACGGCAGCAAGTTCGGTGCCTAGAACATTATCAACAGTTAAACCCTGAAGAGCGCCAGTAAGAAGAATCCTTTCCCTCTTGTAATAGGTTGAAGACATACGCTCACAGTGAACCCTAAATGCTTGCTGAATAGCAGAAAATGTTTGAGTTGGCAATGGAACAAGAATCTGAACATCTTGAGTTTCAAGAACATCTAGCGCCTCGGCCCAGTTTGCATCATAAAATTCCGCATCTTTGTTGTCAATGTAGGAAATTCTTAATCCCTTTCTATTTGCCAAAGCAAGATCAGTAGTAAATAACAATCTTTGAGATTCACTGCTAGGAAGAATTAACTGCCATTGTATATTAGACTCTGTAACGAAAAAGCCGCCAGTCCTGGCAATTCTTACTGTATTGGCAGATACTATCGCGGTTATTTCCCACCTACCCTCATTGGCAGTACCAGTTTGGAAAATATCGATATATTTTCCATCAGTTAGATCAGCGGTTTTAAATATAGCGCTTGGGCTATAAAAAGTTGCCGTGGATCCAACACCAATCGGAGTGATAGCGCCATCAGTACCATTCTGTTCAATCTTGTCGTCACTAACTACGGTATAACTATATGAAAAGCCACTTTGAGCTGGGTTCATAAACTCAGCCATTATTAGCGCATCAACTCCAGTAGCTTCATATGTCGCGAAAGCCGCTGTTATAGTTGGATCATAAAACGTTACTTTGTTAGGGAAAATCTGATCTTCAGTATCATCTGTATTGATAATAAACAAATTAACTTGAGTATCGCTATCTGGTAGCCCAGGAGCAGTAATGGCAAAAATTAGATCATCAGCATCGTCGCTTCCTGTAGCTCCGCCCGTGCCAGTTAGAGAGTCATATACTGGTAGTACAATCTCTGATGTGCGTCTTGGCAATGGTGGTTTAGCCTGAAGTGCCAATATTGATGTAGATCCATTCTCAAATGCCATCTGAGAACCCAACGACAAAGTGTTGTCGGTGCTTGGAGTACCATAGGTACTAAAAAGTTTACTAGGCTCCGTGAAAGTTTGTGGATCATTTATATCAACGGTAGCAATATATCTGGCCTCAAGATTGTCCATGCTTTGTAGAACTTTACTCTCAACCTCGATTGTAAACTTATCACCAACAGCAAATGGCTGCGCTGGAGCTGGGTTGTTAAAAATAGCAAACGATAGGATACCATTATCAACAACAGATCCATCACTTGTCCATATGTATGGCTGGCCATATCCATCAAGGATTTGTCCAGATACGGTGCCCCTGGCAATAAAAGATGCGGTTCCACGAATTGGTGTTCCATATCCATCTTTCAGAACACTGCTACACCTAATTGTCCAGATTTCTGGAGGCGTATTAACGTCAGAGAGTGTTGGTGTAGACAGATATCCATCGCCCACATTCGCGGCAGATACGCTATATAGTTTGCCGCCCTGATCTTTAATAGTTGCGCTTTGTAGCTCTATTTTACCAGTAGCAATTTCAAGTTTGGCATCATATTCTGCCGAAAAGCTTGTCCCATCTATGGTTCCCTCTACAATGCGAAGTGGAGCATTGTTAAAAAGAATCGTAGTACGATTCGATATAACAGGGTAATTTGACAGACGGACAAAACGTCCATAGCCATCAGATGCCGCGGTAAAAGTTGGGTTAAATCCATCCAATCCACTACCCTGAGCGGATTCGATAATTGTTTCCTCCCTACGACCTTCTCCAATTACACTGAGAATACGAAGACCACCAGGTATAGAGAGCGCCCTTTGTAGTGTGCGTACACGAGAAAAAACATCTGGCTGTGTGTATCCTATAAGTCCAGGAATATTAGGCATTAAACCGATCCTCCTAAATAGTTTGCCTTTCTATGCTAAGCCTACAATTAAAAGTCAAAAAACCATAAATAACATACCCTTAATCTAAAGATATAGCACTTCATCGTAATGAGTTTTTATTGATAGTTTTTTTAAATTCCAACATATTGAAATGATAGATAAAAAAAGACTATCAATACAAACACATATAGGTGGAGGGCGACATGCCAATATGCAAAAACTGTAAAGAAGATTTCCCTAATAAAATCAATATAAACGGCCAAGATCACATTTTAACTGGCCGAAAGTTTTGTATCAAATGTAGCCCGCTGGGCAGCAAAAACACACGCTCATATATTGTAGAATTAAAAGAAAACGAGGCTTTTTGTGTTCGATGCCAGCAGATAAAAAACAAGAACGAGTTCTATATTCGGAAGGATAGTGGCAAGCCCTTTAGCTATTGTGTAAAATGTCAGAATAAAGTAAAGATGCTTAAATTGGAAGAAAAGCTTGAAAGAATTGTTGAAGAACGCGGAGGAATATGTCAAGACTGTAGCATCTCATACCCTACTCCTGTATATGAATTTTACTCAAAAGATAATACATATCAATTAAGTAGGGCAAAAAATATGTCTTTGGAAAAATTAAAAGAAGAACTGAAAGATTACATTATGTTATGTAGGAATTGTAGTGCCATTAGGCAGTGGGCGGACTAAACTGGTGTTTCCTCTATATCCTCTGGGCCAATTAGGGTGGTATCTATAGATGGCGAACTTGTTCCAATTATTCCATACTTAAAGCAGAAATTAATTGTATCAACCAAACTGTTTATGGGTA
>Ga0307376_10005512_pt1 | contig 11376 bp, 11 predicted proteins | sample TR2MG_FD_202536 | JGI IMG/M metagenome (GOLD analysis project Ga0307376, IMG submission 202536) | Soil microbial communities from Risofladan, Vaasa, Finland - TR-2 | ecosystem: Environmental > Terrestrial > Soil > Coastal area > Acid sulfate soil | place: Finland: Risofladan, Vaasa | collected... | reverse complement strand
GGAAATGAGGCGTATTATCGCGGAATCTTATTGCAGCTTTGCAAAACTCAAAAGTTATGCGGGTTATTGGATAAGGAGATTTATATCAAATAATTCTCATTATAAAAACTTATGCAATTAACTATAAACCGAAAAATTTATACTCGATTACCGACATAATAGTAGTACGGAATCCTTTAGAATTCAGAAAGTCGACTGGCGAGAGAAGAGGCCCACATAATTATCATTCGACTCTGAGAAATAGCTCGATAGCTCTGTAGATAAGTATCTTGGTTTCTGTTGACGTTTGCCTTTCCAAACGGATATCTAAGGCAGTAGCCCCTTATGGCAGACGCCCCCCTGAACCATCATTTCCAATTCTACAAATCAAGCCGATAGTAACTGGCTTCGTCTCTCCAAAGCTATGCAGATTAGGAGATTCGGTGGATTCGGTGAGCAGTAGCTTCGCTTTAATGGTGTTGCAGGACCGAATACCCAACGGAAATTTTGGTGAGATAACATGTCAGAATTGTATAGAAAAATGATAAATGAAGCCATGATGGCCCAGCATGCCGATGTAGAGACTGTGAAGAAGAAGAGAGGCAGTAGCTTTTTAGTGGAGGATACCAGAGCCTATATGGATGTCGTCAACAAGATGAAGCCGATTGAGAATCAGTCCAAATCAGTTTTTAAGCTTCATGTGGACTCCGTAAATGCTCATTTCAATATCCTTTCCTCTCTCACCAAGACCATTCGGCCAGAGGACGATCCCTTTGTGGAGCATTACCAGACGCCGGCCATCCTGGAGATCATCTGCGAGGAGGACGAGAAGTTCAAAAAGAGTCTGGAGGCTTTCATAGCCGCAGTAGGCAAGGCAGAAGCACTGGTCGGCCTGGAGGCGGCCAGGAGGTATGGCGGCTTTTACGGCCCCACCTGCGTGGTGGACTTCGCCTTGATTCCGGGCAGCACCAGCAACGTGGTCAACCGAATCTTGAAGACCGTTAATATTCCCGATGCTCACAAGCAGGCCATACTGGCCGCTAAATCCTGGGGCATGAACACCTCCTACGGCATTGGCGAGGTCTTTGCAAACCAGGTTGAGAAGGGCGCAACCCTGGCACAGGCCGTGAAACAGGAGATCGATGAGATCAAATACATCTACGAGAGCCCCATCGAGGCGCAGGGCAAGCTGATGGACGCTTTCGGCCACAAGTCCTTCGATGTGCGCAAGTACATGTCCGAGTACAAGAAGAAGATGACGGCGACTGTGAAGGAGGCCATGAATGAAGGCGTTCACTATGGCAATATCCTCACTGTTCCCGCCTACTGCGTGGGAGATATCTCTCACCACATCGCTCAGTCCACATTCAATATGTGCAAGGACGATGTGATCATGGCCGTAATTGAGGCGACCACAGAGGTCATGGACTCAACCCTCAATAAGGCTGTAGACAAGATTAAAAATGAGTATCAGCTCTTGAGCCTGGCCACGGGCTCCTCGGCTGCCGCCGTGGAATACATTTTGGAGCTGGACGGATTTAATGCTATCATGGTCGTGGATCTGCTCACCAAGAGATTCCATAATTATGTCCAGCTCTATCCCACCCGAGGCGCGGCTGCGGAGCTGCATAACTGCGACTTCATGGATATGATCTACCGCGGCTGGAAGCTTCTCGATCGGTCCATGAGACAGAGAAACGGCCTGGGCGGCAGGTTGGTTCCAAAGGTCTCGGGCTTTAACATTGACCTGGAGCCGATTCATCAGAACGAGGTTCTCATGAACCCGCAGCGCTACGCCTATCCTGCCTGTGCCATAACCGTCCGGTTCTCCGCCCTGATGAGGCTGGCCGACTATCCGTGTCTTCTCACCAGCGAGCCGGTAACAGCCACCATGATGACCAATATCATCGCCCTGCATAAAGAGACTCCTGCATCGCCGGCAAGAGTATGCAAAGGCTGCGCCGCCGCATCTTTGATCGACTTCAGACATGCATACTGCCAGTATAGAGAGGCAGTGTAGAGTGCAGAGTGTAGAAAAACGGCAGATCGAAACCTGAAAATTTTTTAGGAGAGGAGTATAGGAGGATACCATGAAATGTTATCTCTGTGCCCTGGAAAAAAAGGATACTGACGCCGTGGCCATATGCATAGTCTGTGGAATGGGATGCTGTATGGATCATCTGGTGCGTGAAGAGGTGGACGTCTGGGAAGGCGGTTATCCCTTCCCTGCCAAGAAGCTGAAGAGAAAGCTTCCCAGAATATTGTGCAAGCCCTGCTACTCAGTCTACCACGAGGGATGAAGAATGTCAGATATGTCGGAGGGATGAAGAATGTCCTTGATGAAGAGGTCCCTGGCAGAGCTGGTGGGAACATTTGTGCTGGTCTACTTCGGGGCAGGTTCCGCGGCCATCACGCTCATGATCGCTCGGGGCCAAAGCCCACCCAATCCCTTTAACATCGGCATCGGTGCATTGGGGGGCCTTGGCGACTGGTTTGCCATCGGAATGGCCTTTGCCATAGCCATCACTGCCTCCATTTATGCTTTGGGCAGGATCTCGGGAGCGCATCTGAACCCGGCGGTAACCATTGCCCTCTGGGCTACGAAACGTTTTCCTGCGGCAGATATCGGCCCCTACATTGCCGCCCAGCTTGTGGGAGCCACGCTAGCCAGCTTTCTTTTTGCGGCCAGCGTGGGCATGGACGCGGTCAATGTCGGCGGCCTGGGGGCGACAGCTCCCTTTCCGGGCATAAGCTATGGCCAGGCGATTCTGGCAGAGGCTATAGGCACATTTCTGCTCATGCTGATCATCATGGGAGTGGCTGTGGACGAGAGAGCTCCTCCGGGATTTGCCGGCCTGATAATTGGACTTACAGTAGGCGGAATTATCACCACTACTGGAAACATTGCCGGATCATCATTGAATCCTGCCAGAACCTTCGGGCCGTACCTGGGAGACTACATACTTGGACAAAACAACCTCTGGCATTTTTTCCCCATTTACATCGTGGGACCGATAGCCGGTGCTTTGATTGCAGCCTTTCTTTATGATTATCTATCCAGTGACTAAGGCTGCAGATTTATTTTTTTTTTTGGGGAAACACCCACGAGACACGAAAAGCTCGATGTATCCATAGTCCATGTCTCATTCAGCTCCTTCCTGGCACGCCGCACCTAGCGCAAGCTTAAACCCCTTTTAATTAGGACAGCTTCCTGGATTATCTTGACCGAAGATTCCTATGCCAAAGCCGTTATCGAAGCCGCCCTCTTCGCCTCGGGCAGAACGCTCACCCCTAAAGAGCTGGCCGATCTCTCCGGCCTATCCGAGGAGCGGGCGTGCGCCCTGGCGGACGACATGGCAGCGGAGTACGTCGCCCGTGGCTCGGGCATCGAGATCAAGAGCATTGGCGAGGGTTATTCCATGCAGGTTCGCTTCGGCCTGGCCGGACGAGTCCTCTCTTTCGCACCCAAGGAGATCGAGGCCCCCCTCATCAGGACGCTGGCCATCATCGCCTACAAGCAGCCCATCAAGCAGAGCGATCTGGTGGAGATCAGAGGCAATAAGAGCTACGATCATGTGAAAGAACTGGTGAAAAGGGGTCTCATCAATGCAGAGAAATTCAGCCGCACCAAGCTTCTCACCACCACGCGCGGCTTTGCCGATTACTTCGGCATAAGCTCCAGCAACCCCCAGGCCATTAGAAGAGCCCTTCTCAAGGACAAGAGGCTGGTGGGCGTTTCGCCCATGTACGAGAGCCTGGCCCTGCGCCTTGCCCTGGACTACATAGTAGTAAATCCCTACAAGCCCGAGACGGAGGACCTGGAGCGCTTAAAAGAGATCGATCTGCTGGTGCTCGCCCCCGGCTACGGGAAACGGGTCAAGGAGAACTACTCCGGCCAGATGCTGGAGGCGGGCGTGCGCACCCTTTCCCAGCTCAAAGAGAGTGCAGAGAGAATCTGCCAGGAGGCAGGAGCAGGGGACGTCGAGCCTCTGGCGATGGAGATCGACTCATTGCTTAAGAGATTCCGGCAGAGGGCCAAGGCCGCCCGGCCCGTGAAGCCACTTACGCCCATGATCGAGGAGATCGCCCGCGACCTGCGCCTGCCCGTGCAAGAGGACGGTCTATCGGCCGCACCCGACTCAGCCCAAATGGAGGCGGAAATCCAGGTGCCCACCCACCAGCCCTACGACATGGATATTCTGGAGAGAATTGTGCAGCGCTACGAAAAGATTCTGAGCGGGAAGACATAACGAAAAAAATATGGAAACTGATATAAACTCGATCCAAAAGCTAATGACGACCTCTTCAAATCAAATCTATATAATCTCTACTGGCGATAACTATATCTTATTTTCCTGCACCAATTCGAAATTAAGATGCATAGACGATGGCAACCTAAAGGAATGTTTTATATAATTAGCCATATGCCTACATTTACAATGTATGCCAGTGGCTCGGAGATCACTTCTGGTGGTTCATGACAGTAAAAAGCACGGATAGTCTTGGTCATAAAAAAGAGGTGGCCAACAATTTCCCGGGATCAGTGTCCTATCTAGAAACGGTCCGGCCCGCGGAAATCATAGACTTCATCCCCGATGCTATCCTGGCCATAGACCTGAATGGCACCGTGATCGCCTGGAACAGGGCCATGGAAGAGCTGACTGGAACCCTGGCCACCGATATTCTGGGCAAAGGTAATTATGAGTATGCCCTGCCGATCTATGGTATCAGACGACCAACTTTGGCGGATCTCGCTTTAAAGCCCGACGCCGTAACTGAAGAAAAATATTTGAATGTCCAACGGGACGGAAAAAGCATCAGTGGTGAAATATATATATCCTCTTTTAGAAAGTGTGGCACTTACATCTGGGGCAAAGCCGCTCCTCTTTATGACTCTTCAGGAAATGTTATAGGAGCGATAGAATCCATACGCGACATCACTGAGCGCAAGCTTGTAGAAGAAGATCTCAGAAGAAGCCAAGAAAAATATCATAGCATCTTTGAAAACTCCATACTTGGCTTATATCAGAGTATACCGGGTGGCAAATACTTGAGCGTAAATCCGGCCTTTGCACGGCTCTTTGGCTATAGCTGCCCGGAAGAGATGATAGCTTGCGTTAATGACATCGGCCAGCAGCTCTATGTCAACCCCGAGGACAGACAACGAGCGATAAAGCAGCTTATTGAGCAAGGCTTCCTGGAAGGATTCGAACTTGAAGTGCAACGAAGAGATGGCACTAAGTTCTGGGTCTCCATGAACACTAAGATAGGGCAAGATGAGAATGGATTGCACTATGATGGTACTGTTGAGGATATTACCAAGCGAAAGCGTGCCGAAGAGATGCTTTTGGCATCTAAGGAAGCCGCGGAGGCTGCGACAAAATCCAAGTCTGAGTTCCTGGCGAACATGAGCCATGAAATTCGAACACCTATGAATGCTGTAATAGGCATGACCGACCTATTATTGGACGAGGATCTTACTACTAATCAGAAGGAGTACGTAGAAACCATACGTAGCAGCGGAGAAGCTCTGCTCGATATTATTAATGATATTCTAGATATCTCTAAGATCGAGGAAGGAATGATGGAGCTGGAGCATCAGCCTTTCAGCCTGCAAAGGTGCATTAAGGAATCAATAGATCTTGGAGCGGAAAATGGAGCCAAAAAAGGCCTTGAGCTGGAATATCGAATTGAGGACAATATTCCTGCAGTGGTTTTGGGTGACTTTGCCAGGCTTCGCCAAATTTTAGTGAATTTGATTAGCAATGCAGTGAAGTTTACAGAAAAGGGCAACATATCAATCACCGTTTCCGGAAGAAAGATAAAAGGTGATCGATATGAGATTCATTTTGCAGTTAAAGATACTGGAATTGGAATTCCTGAGGACAAAGCGGACCGCCTATTTCAGCTCTTCAGTCAGGTTGATGCCTCAACGGCACGCAGGTACGGAGGCACCGGTCTGGGCCTGGCCATAAGCAAAAAGCTTGTCCAAATGATGAACGGAAAAATCTGGGTTGAAAGCTGGATAGGCATAGGTTCGACATTTCATTTTACAATCGAGGTGCAGCCGACTCTAAGCTCTCCTATTGATGCAGTCGAGAACGTTTTTTGCCCCAAGTCCTATTTTCATAAAGACCCTGACCAATCTATGCGCATACTGCTGGCAGAAGACAACATGGTTAACCAAAGAGTTGCACTATGCATGCTTACTAAGCTGGGGCTACGGGGGGATGTAGCCTGCAATGGCCATGAAGTCCTGAAGGCCTTGGAACGCCAGAGCTATGACGTGGTCTTGATGGATGTGCAGATGCCGGGGATGGATGGCCTGGAGACTACAAAGGCCATTCGCCAGAGGTGGTCAGACGGCCCCAGGATCATAGCTATGACTGCTTCCGCTCTTAAGGGCGACCGGGAGATGTGTTTGGAGGCAGGCATGGACGACTACATTAGCAAACCGGTGAGAATAGAAGAGCTGGCAAAGGCGCTAAGAGAACATTAGCCATGCAAAAGTTTTTCGCTAGAATGCTTAATGTGCACTCTAATTGTGCACTCTAATAATAGAGAGGGGAATTTCATGAAAAAGGGCACCACAGTTCTGGCTATGGCAATTTTATTGCTCACTGCTGGCTCTTGCACCGTTTCTGCCACTTGCATGTGCATGGGTCTGGGCATAGATTTCTTACCGGTTCATGGTCTGCCGCTCACAAAGGACGCAATTTTTTCCCAGAACCTGCAGGATATCTTGAACGGCTATCGTTATACTGAGAATTATTCTGCAGGGCGTTTCGATTGCATGGACACGACCATCATAGCCACGCGGGTTTTGCAGGAATACGGATACAATCCCAGCACTATGGCTCGCTTTGTTCCCAAGGGATGGGATGGGAATTCTCACATGTGGCTAGCGGTATCGGATGGCAAAGGCCGCTTTGCCTTTATCGAGACGGGTGCCAACGCCACGGGCCAGCCCGTTCTGGGAGAGCTAGTCACTGCAGAGCAGAGCACGAATTACGCCTCAGGATATGTGCTTTTCAATCCCATGAGAGTCGTGCAGTGCTTTGGATATAGCGAGGATCGGTTCCTCTCCAATTTGGGCAAAGTAGAAAAGACCGCTACAGGACCGATAGTGCTCCGGCAAGCTCAGGAGGAAAAAAGCCGGTGGCTCTATGAGTAGAAATGGAGAAAAAATGAGAGGCGTTTTAATTCTTTCCGGGGGCGTGGATTCGACTACATTGCTCTACAAGATGCTCGATGACGGCTATGAGGTGGCGGCTCTCACCTTCAACTACGCCCAGAGGCATAAAAAAGAGATAGACTGCGCAAAAGCCATTGCGAAAAGGCTGCATATCGCTCACCGCATCGTCGATCTCAGCAGTCTGGCCTCTCTTTTGGGCGACAGCGCGCTGTTAGGCGGAAAGGAGGTCCCAAGCTGCCACTACACGGAAGAGGCCGCTAAAAAAACGGTTGTGCCCAATCGCAACATGATTATGCTCTCTGTGGCAGCGGGCTACGCCGAGGCTCACGAGATTCCCGAGGTCTTTTACGCGGCTCATAAGAATGACAGCACCATTTATCCCGACTGCCGACCAGAGTTTGTGCAGGCGCTAAGGCCCGCCATCAGGCTGGCCACTGCCTGGCATCCCGTTGAGCTGCAAGCTCCTTTTGTGGATATAAGCAAGGCAGAGATCGTGAGCATGGGTCTCGCCCTGAAGGTGCCCTACGAGCTGACCTGGTCCTGCTACAAGGGAGAAGAGAGGCCCTGCCGAACCTGCCCCACCTGCATAGAAAGAGAGGAGGCGTTTGCTGTGAACGGATGCAGGGATCCGCTGGTGGATTGAGGAGTCTGAGCCGGAATATTTTTTCTCATTCTAATGCTACAAGTCATCTCCAATCCCTTTTGCTGCGCCCTAGAGCATGATGTCGTTTCAGAGAAATTGGAGAATGCGCGGGAAGGGAGTGTGGCTATAAAATACAGTAGTAGAGATGGAAGTAGCCCATTACCCTATCAAAAATTTGGACGCTCAGGGAAAGAGAAAAATGGACGTATTCCTTTCATTCCCCATGGAAGTTGTAGACTTCGACCAACACCTGGCCAAAAGGTCAATTGAACTTCTCGCAAGATTCTCACAAAAAGGAATAGGCGGACGAGATGTCACGATCTTGGCCGCTATGGAAGAGCGAGGGATTAAGAAGCTAATGACACATGATCGGGCCTTCAAGCGGATAGACTCAATTGAGGTCATAGATCCAGTAGTCTGATCAGATTTTTGACAAGATGAGGATGGGCTCGTGCCCGAATTGATAAAGCGCAGCTTTGCGATCTTCTCGGCGTTTTGGACGGCCTGCGAGCGGACTTTTCCTTAGCGCCGCTGCCCGGTGAGCCCTCCTGCTGAGAGGGCCTGCACCCATTAATTCCGAGGCGCGGCTGAAAGAGGGCGACATCTTCAGCTACCGGTCTTGTGAGGTTCATCAACTCATTTTGCTTGAGTACTCAAGTACGACCGGGCAATGCCACATCGTTCACACTTCGTACCATACTTCTGGTTTGTGTCACAAAACTTAATAATTTTAAAAACACTTAATATGATGAAAAGGATGAATAACAAATGACCAAGGTAGATACGAGAGATTTGATCATCACGCGCCTTTTTGATGCACCTCGGGAACTTGTGTGGAAGGCGTGGACACAGCCCGAGCGCACTATGCGTTGGTGGGGGCCTAAAGGTTTTACATCACCAGTTTTCAAGATAGATCTGCGAGTGGGTGGCGAGTTATTCAGCTGCATGCGATCACCCGATGGCAAGGACTATTGGAGCAAAGGCTTCTACCGTGAAATCGTAGCATTCGAGCGACTTGTCATGACCGATTCTTTCGCAGATGAGAAAGGCAACATTGTCCCGGCTTCGCACTATGGAATGAACAAAGACTTCCCGCTTGAAATGCTGATAAAAGTAATATTCGAAGAACATGATGGCAAGAAAAAGCTCACCTTGCGACATGAAGGCATGCCTACGGGCCCGGATGGTGAGGGTGCACAGCAGGGCTGGAATGAATCATTCGATAAGCTTGCTGAATACCTGGAAACGGAGAAATCGATTATATCCGGGAAAAATCTCCCAACGTTTGAGTTTCCGTCAGATCGGGAGGTCGTCATAACTCGCATCTTTGATGCGCCACGCGAGCTGGTGTTCAAGGCGAGCACGGATCCTATTCTTATACCACAGTGGTGGGGGCCGAAAAGATTTACGACTACTGTTGAAAAGATGGACGTGTTACCAGGCGGAGTTTGGCGATTCATCCAGCGCGACCAAGATGGCAATAAGTACGCTTTTAATGGCGTTTATCGGGAAATCGTACCACCAGAGCGGGAAGTCCACACCTTTGAATTTGAAGGTATGCCGGGCCATGTAATACTTGAAACGTCGACGTTCGAAAAGTTCGAAGGCAAGACGAAACTGACGGTCACAGATCTCTTCAAGAGCGTTGAGGATCGTGACGGCATGTTCAACACAGGGATGAAGGAAGGTGCAACCGAAAGCATGGGCCGCCTTGAAGCACTCCTGAAAAAGCAGAAATAATCCGTTATGGAACGCTACCGCGAATGACTGTATCCTGATCAAATAGTCTTAAAAACTATTGAAGATGTAACAGCAAATGATCAAGCAAAATCAAGAATATTAGAACACATTAAGGAGGAAAGATGAAATGTCCAGTATAGTTCACTTTGAGATACCAGCGGATGACCTCCAAAGGGCAAAAGCATTCTATTCTAATCTTTTTGGATGGAAGATTGAAGGGATGCAAGGCATGGATTATATGATGATCGACGTTTATGGCGCTCCTGATGGGGGTATGATGAAGAGAATGCACCCAGACCAACAAATTACAGACTACATCGGAGTGCCGTCGGTGGACGAATACGCAGCGAAAGTTGAAAAGCTAGGCGGCAAAATAATTGTTCCAAAGAAAGCCGTTCCTGGGATGGGGTATTTTGTAATCTGTATGGATACTGAAAACAATTCTTTTGGTATCTGGGAGATGAATCCCGCCGCGAAGTAACGGCGCGAGGAAGCAGGGTTGTGTTTTCTTAACCCAATTTCCCATTTTCCGTTCTAAATACAGGGCTAGATCCCATTCTCGCGCTGTTAGCCAGGGAGGACAAGATCAGCACCTCTTCAATCCCGAGGCGCAGTTCAAGGAAAGCGACATCTTCCGCTACCGGTCTTTGGGCTGTACCATCACTCATTTTGCCTAAGTGCTCAAGTACAGCCAGGGAATTGTCACGGTGCACATGGTGGGGCCGGTGCACCTGCTGCAGGGACTGCCCACGCCGGAGGATATCGGCATCTTCCTCACTCGAATGGATAATGGTGCAGATCGAGAGGATCGATCTGAAAGTATGACAGATTAGAACAAAATTTCATGGGCCAAAACTCTTTATGGACGAAGCTCAATCAATTTCAGCGATCAGCATGGCTAAATTATTAGGTGAGATCGGAAAAACCTCCATGAAATTTTGCTCTGAAACAGGGATTGAGGAGTTCAAACAGAAGTTTTTTATGACGAATTCTGAGGCAGCAGCCTTTCTAAGAGAACTGGCCCAGCAGATTGAAACAGATGGCAAAGCGGAAGTATCCTATGGCAGCTTGTCCATCTCTGTCAATCCCACACAACCTATCAAGCTTGAAGTGGAATACGAGAAAAATGAGCTTGAGATTGAGGTAAAATTTAAGGAAAAAACCTGAACCTTACGCATGAACATGAAAATAATGAGGCAGATTCTTGATTGCTGCGTTATCAATTCGCCCAAATCCCATACAATCCCTTATTTTCCCTTTAAATTCGTGAACAGCTCCAGAAATTCTTCCAGGCTCATCTCCAAGTCTTCTCTTATTATTTTACGCAAAAGTCCTTTAGGCAGTTCCTTGTTTCCATGAAAAGGAACAGTAGTCACTCGTCCATCTTCAGATCTGAGTCGCACATGAGAACCTTTCGGCCGAATGACAACAAATCCGAGAGCTTTTAGGAACTTCAAGAGTTCCTGGGCATCAATCGCAAGGAAGCTTTTGCATCTTGGACAACTTCCAGCTCTCTGAAACCGATGAAAGTATTGAGGTTCTCGATCTTGGTCTCTTCCAGACACATCTCGATGACCTCTTTTATGTTCTCCATGGCTTCATCTACAGTCTTACCCCAGGAGTGGCACCCTTTGAAGAAAGGACAACTAACTATGTATAGGCCGTCTTCATCGATTTCGATGAGTATAGGCAAATGCAGCTTTCGCATTATAGTTAATTGCATAAGTTTTTATAATGAGAATTATTTGATATAAATCTCCTTATCCAATAACCCGCATAACTTTTGAGTTTTGCAAAGCTGCAATAAGATTCCGCGATA
>Ga0307376_10005509_pt1 | contig 11379 bp, 8 predicted proteins | sample TR2MG_FD_202536 | JGI IMG/M metagenome (GOLD analysis project Ga0307376, IMG submission 202536) | Soil microbial communities from Risofladan, Vaasa, Finland - TR-2 | ecosystem: Environmental > Terrestrial > Soil > Coastal area > Acid sulfate soil | place: Finland: Risofladan, Vaasa | collected... | reverse complement strand
GGGGTTTTTTGCGTATTCCGATGAATTCCGCCAGTCATTCCAATCGCAAAACCACCAGATGTTCCGATATAAACCCGCCACCGATTCCACTGCAACCCAATGTGTGACTGCTCAATGTCGTGATTTGAACGACCGCTTTGGTTCGTTTAGCGGATGGTGATCGTGATGGAGTGCGACGTGCTGCAGACGACACACTGCCACCCGTTCGGAGAATCGCCATGAAGTTCCGCAACTCGGCCATTGCGGACTGTCGCTCCAGTCTGGACTGAGTTGACTATGGGAGTCCGCTTGTATGGTTGGGGTGGTGGTATCGGCTTTCTTGTGTAACAGTTAAGAAGCCGGGGTGGAGGGGCCGGCGTCCGCATCTGCTCTCCGTACCGAGAGACAGCCGCACAAAGAATCCCCCCACCCACACCGCCAGCGTCGATGAGGAATCTAGCGGCTTTGACCGCCGATTTGACCGCAAGCTAACGCAGGTGTGTCCACCCCAGCAACCTTTATCTTAATCATGGGAGAGACATCATGCAAACCCCAACCCAAGTACTCAATATCGGTGCCGATGTCGCCAAGGACGAGATCGTGATGGCCTGTTCGGCAGGAAGCTTTCCAGTGCGCAAACTCGCGAATCAGCGCACCGCGTTGCGGGCCTTTCTCAAAAGTCTACCGCCAGGCAGCCGCATCGGCATGGAATCCACCGGCATCTATCACGAATTGTTTGCCAACCTTGCTCATAAGCTTGGCTTCATTGTCTTTGTGCTCAATCCCAAGGATGCCCGCCATTATGCAAAAGGCGTCGGGATGCGTGGCAAGACCGATCGTGTAGATGCAGAACTCATCGCTCGCATGATCGCGCACGAGCACACCAAGCTGTACGCTTGGACGCCGCCCACACCAGAACAATATGAGATTGCCCAGTTACTCAAACGTCGCGCCAAGCTGACTTCCTTGCGTGCGGCACTCGGCATGTCGCTCAAGGGGGTAGATGGGTTTTGCGCCGATCTCAAGGCGCTTAAAAAACGCTTCGATCAAGTCATTGCGCGCATCGACCAACGAGTCAAGGTACTGATCGAGGCAAACCCGGATCGTAAGCAACATGTCACGCACTTGCAGACGATATATGGCGTTGGCTCGGTTGTCAGCGCTACACTGGTTAACACTTTGGAGCACATACCCTTGAAGAACGCAGATGCCTTCGTCGCGTTCACCGGCCTGGATCCCCGGCCGGATGACTCGGGACATCATCGTGGCAAACGGCGTCTGTCCAAGCGCGGTCCATCCGAACTGCGGCGATTGCTCTATCTGGCAGCCTTGTCCGCCATCAAAACGAAGACCTGGCGGCCAATCTATGAGCATTATCGGGGAAAGGGATTATCCAGTACTGCGGCTATTGTCATTGTTGCTCGGCGCATCGCACGCACTGCCTGGTCGATGTACACTTACAAAACCGAATTCGATCCTGGACGCCTCACAAAAGGCTTGACCTAAACCATAGAATCTTTGTGGCATGCTGTTACCGCAAAATGATGGAGATGATTTACGATGTTTCGTGCCATTGAAAACTGTGCTCAGAGTATAAAAATAAATTACAATTGCATTTAACGATTTATTAAGGGGTTCGAGGTGGCAGAAAAGGACCATAAGATCAAGATCATTTTTATTATCAATGGGCAGGACTATCCCATTGAGGCAAATATAAACGCGCCACTCATGGAAGCGGTACAACGAGCGCTTGCTAAAAGCGATAATAAGGGACGCCCACCTGAAGAATGGGAAGTCCGTGATGCCAATGGCGTTTTGCTGGAAAAGCATCGCACACCGAAAGATATTGGCTTGGTTGAAGGAGTTCGGCTCTTTCTAAGCCTACGTGTCGGGGCCGGCGGCGTTGACCAGAGTTGACCCTGAGGTTAGTCGGCTCAAGTTTGAGCGCGAGGTGCAACGTCTAGCCGATCATCAGGCTGATTTACAAGGTCGTGGAATTTTTATATTCGGCACGCCAACCTATCCAATTGTAGAGCTAGTCTTTGTTCCCCGCCATCCTTTGCAAGTGGCATTTCAGACACAACTCCCTACTAACATTGAGCTGCCCCCAGGTACGCCACCAGGAGCAACAGCTTTAGCCATTGCAGTGGTTCCGGGCATTGCGGCCCAAGCTTTTAAAGCTCGATTCGATCTTTCAGATTATGACCTTCGAGCGCCTTCATTGGAATTCCGCGATCCATGGACAGATAAACTTCTGACATATGGCAACATGTTTCGAGCAATCGAATACGAAAAGGACAGGCAAGCACACCTTATTTTATTAGATGATCATCCAATTACCCATAAGCCATTCCTTTGTTTGCGTGGCATCAGGGAATACCATGAGCATCCTCAACATTCTGGAGATGAGTGGCTATTATATCGGACGGGGATGAGTCTTTTTTCAATTGTAATGAATCTGTGGCGAGTGAGCATCGATATAATTCATCCTAGGCTTGCGCCTCACCCCACTGGACTTCAGGTGCAATGGAATGCAGAGGAAAAGGCTTAAATGGCACTAGCTCCTTTTTTTGAACGTGTATATGGTTCGCTTGGAGGCCACTTAGCCATTTCGCGACAGTCGCTGACTTTGGCACTTGCGAAGGTGGTGGTTGGCATACGATGTGGCCCTAATCCCAGCAGGAATGATATTTGGATTGCCGAACTATCAACGAATTTGTTGGCCAGGCTTTATCCACGAATTGCCATTTCAGGGCCTGACGAACAACACGTCTTGGCACTGAAAAAGCTTGCTAAAGATATAAATCCAAAAATCGGCTTAGTAAATGATTCGCCCGACGCGACGACAATTTGTGTAGGACCGTCAACTGCAGGTGGTGCGATTTTTCCTAGCGCGAGTGGTTGGGTTGCTCGTGTCAATCACACACCTTCGCAACGCGTCGGCCCGCCGAACCCCTATGCCGCTGGAGCAGCAGCAGCTATGGCATGTGCTGAACTCTTTAGACGTATTTTTCTTAAGAGTGAGGCGGAGCGAGATGTTTCGGTGTCGTTGCTCAACTTCGATGAAAACACTGGCGACAATCTAGAACTCATAGATGCTGACATAAGTAACGTGCTCTTTGTCGGAGTAGGTGCCGTGGGGAATGCCGCATTATGGGCTATCGCGCGCGACACACATACACGAGGGCGGCTCTGGCTTGTCGATGGAGAAGATGTAACGCTTTCCAATCTTCAGCGATATGTGCTTACCAGCTTTGCGGACGTAGGGTATTCGAAGGTTCTGCTGGGTCAGGAGGCTCTTTCGGGTAGCAATTGGACTGTAGAGACGAACCAGTCAACTCTCGAACATTTTATTGAGACTCAAGGCGCGATCGATATTCCTGTGGCGGTCGTATCGGTTGACAACGTGGAAGGCCGCCGATCAGCTCAAGCGTTGTTGCCACAGCTTGTAGTAAATGGATGGACTGGTGACCAGGCACTTGGAACATCTTGGCATTTCTTCTCAAATGATGCCGCCTGCCTTGCTTGTCTCTATCATCCACATGGGCAGGGGTCTTCAGCTGTCGAACAAGCGGCTAAAGCTTTGGGTTTGCCACATGATCGGGCTGCTATTCTTTGGATGACGCGACAGCCACTTTCAAGTGAAGACATAAAGATCGTAGCAAAATCGCTTGGAGTGAAAGAATCAGTATTGAAACCATGGCTCACTAAGTCTTTAGGTGACATTTACACGGACGTAGTGTGTGGTGCTGTACCGCTCGACGTAACGGGCGTGGGCAAGGTAGAGACAGTCCCACTCGCCCATCAATCGGCACTTGCGGGCATTCTTATGGCAGCAGAACTATTGAAGCGAACGCAGCCAGAACTGATCGCACTTTCGCAGCCTGAGCCGCTGATTTCTTGGGATGATGTTTTGCGCCCACCTCCACCAATTTGGGGGAAGCCACGTGCTCGTGAGATAGGCTGTATATGCGGTGACCCTGATTATCAAAAGGTATATGCTCAAAAATGGGGTGTGCAGCTCAAATCTTCCGGCCATCATGGCTAATATTTATGCGTGTGCCATCGAGTAGTTGCACATCCCAGTGACGTTCCTCGAAAATATCCCAAGCCCATATCCGGCCCTCGAAATCGACAGGACCAGTTTTTATTCCTTTACGCGTATTCTTGCTTTTGCGCACAAATGCGGCGCCATTTCGCCAGTCTGTTTTTCCGACTTGATCAAGATGACAATTCGCAGGGGGTATAAAATAATACCGTTCATTGATTATCCAGCCATCTTTCCGCACATCGTCTAATAGTTGGAATAGCTGCTCTACCGGAACATTGTCTAGGATAGGTGGCTTGGGTAGTCGGCAGGGGTGATCAGTTCTGGCTCCCGGTTGAGACCGCTTTAACCACTCAAGATGTCTCCAGGGATCCAGATCCTTCACTGCAAATGGATGCGTTTCATAATTTTCCAGCGAAGCAAGCACTCGAAATACTGTGACATTCCGATCTGCGCATTTAATCTCAACTTCATCGGTGGCTGGTAGCCAAGCTGACCGCCGGACTTCAGGGAAGATAATCTGCGGATTTCTCCAATTTTCCAGATGATCCAATTCGTCACGCAACCCACGTTTCCAGTAGTCACCTAGAGGTGGATTGGGTTCAGGATCAGGTGTCGCGCTGATGATACTTTCGCTAAATCGAATCAAATGGTTTGAGATTCGAAGAATCTGTGCGGCTACGTTACTTCTACCTAACAGTTGTTTTGCGTTGTCATACTCTTTCTGTTCCATAAAGCGAACGGGGGTTAGACCTTTTCTTTTGACAAATTTGTCAAATTCCAAAAGAACGTTAAATCCACCCGATCTCGCGTTGAGAGTTTCATTGAGCGGCCAAGGATGGTCGAGTAATACGCGTGTCATTCACTCGCGAGCCGCTGTGCTTCCCTAACGGCATTGATTTGTGATTCTGTTTCCCAAGCCTCTTGCAAAAAGCCCTCTGGCCATTGAAGCTCCCCTTCATATCCAAGGTTGACTAACCGCGGTTTACAGCATAATCCGTCTACTGGTCGATCAATGAAATACACCGCAATCTTATCCATCAAGCTGGGATTCTGTGCCGCACGTAGACGCAATCGATGAAAAAACATTTCTGAGTGCGTCTCAACGATTGCAGACTTACCGGACAACGCTAACGAGCAAAAGAAATCCGCAAGTTCACCCTGCGGACGTGGATGTAAATGTGCCTCTGGAAGATCGACGATGAGCAAACTGTCTTTAGGCTGGAACAAACCCGCTGCCAAGATTGGAATTACTTGGCTGACACCAAAGCCAATCTCGGTGATATCGTGTGATTCTTGCCCGCTTTTAATAGTTGCTCGTAGCTTTACGCGGCTATCGAGAAGGGAAGGCGGTATAGTTTCGATGGCTGTTGCTAGGCCTAGATGGGAAAGCCAGGCGCCAACTCCTTTGAGTAGCGTCTGATTCTTTACTTTCCATTCAGAGTCATTTTTCCGAGCCTCGTCAACGCTATTTGGGATTTTAGGGGGCGCACAATAAGTAACTTGTTTTGTGCTTTTATTGTGAATGATGCTTGGTGCCCACTCTCCGCTATATCCGATTGGTTGCTGCTTGCCTACATTATCGAGATAGCCCCTCGATGGCCGTTTTCGTGTGGCACGCAAGTATGTAAGATTCTCAAGCAAAGAAAGTAGACTTTTTCTGGCAGCGTTACTCAAAATTCGTTGCGCGCCAGTCTTATGTTCTACAGTCAAAATATTTAACCCTTTAGTAGTAACAGACCACTCATCTTGCCACTGTTGTTCGTTGAGTCTAGTTAGTTCTATCGGTGCGCCAGTTGGTTCGTGCGGAGCATATACAACACCGCCTTGTGCATCAGGAGATTTTACAATCGCCGCTTGTATGGGAAAGACAGTCGATGCGCTTTGCTCGCGGCTCACTATAGTGGGGTTTGTCGGAGTACTAGACGGGGGGCTCTGCTCGCTTGGATGGAGAATATAGCTGAGCAACAAGTCGGATGGTTTTTTCAACCCTCCGAATCCAAGTTCAAGCCAATCTCCGTTGGCAGTCTGTAGACCAATACAAACCGGACCTTTAGCACCAGATGTTCTTAGATCGCTGGTGTGTCCTAGGTCAACTGGCCACGTATCTGCATAGTCGATTGGTGGTGTCAAAGTAACCGGCCCTGGCGCACCAGCCGCATATAACTTGTGGGCATGCGCCATTGAAGCCAGTGCGTGCCCAAATGCAGATTTTCCCGCGCTATTAGGGCCAAGCAAAACCGTGAGGGGTTTCAACTCAATACTAGCATCACGGAAACCGCGAAAGTTTTGAAGCCTGATTGTTTTAATGTCCATTAATCTTCGATCACTTCAAAAAGAGTCTCGACTTCTCGTATGCTCATCTCTTGCCATTCTCGACCATGAAGCCTATATACAGCCCAAGAAGTGGGGGCAGATGGAGCACTTCCGAAATTTGGAACGACAAGAGATAAGCCACCTTCGGCAGTAACGATTGCATATCGATCATCGGCATCAGAATGATATGCTCTTCTTGGGTGGCTATGAACCTGAGCGATCAAGCGTAATCCTGTTTCTGAGAGGTCACGGTTTAATTCAAATAAAGTTTCGCCGTTCACAAAATAGCCCACACCATCTTCGTTGGAGATTGCTTTTTGCTTAGGAACGAATGCCTGAACAACATGGGCTTTTCCCGTGCCTGGCTCAATATCACCAACCCATAGCACAAGAACCTCCCAGCCATGAGAACCAAATTCCCGCATGGTTTCTAGCATTTGGTCGATAGTCTCACGATTGACTGTGATATGCCGAAGAGAGTTATGTTGATTAGTCGCCATAGATAATAAGATACCACAACTCTTTATAGACTGTGGTGAAGCATGCGAGCGAGCGTATTACGCAGGGGTTGAGTGTTTGCATTCTGGAGTTCTGAGTGCCGAAATGTGTCGAAAGTGACGATTCGGAAAAGTTGGAAGCGGACATCTCAGTAGGTTGCACCGACAGCCTTTTTAGTAAATCGCCAGAGTCCGGTTTGGCCGACTTCCGGTCCTCGGCCTTTGCGGAAATCTGGCGTGCTCTGTCGAGATGTCCGTTCTACGCAGCTAAGCAGACTTATTGATGTTGCGTCTTACGTCCGCACCGCTCCCACTGCAGACTAAACAAGTTTTCTGGAATTGATCATAACGCGATGTCCGCTTTGTTAAGCGCGGATGCGTGCAATCGACACAGAACAGACATAGTGTTGAGAATAAACTTGTTAGCTAAGATGTCGCGTATTGAAACGTAAGAGACATACGAGCACCTATATTTGATGTCTGATAGCGGTCGTTCATGACATGGAACTTTCACCACAAATAGGAAATTCAGCATCAACACGGTTACTCAGAACGTGAACCGCCCCTCGCCAAACAGCTTCAGGCAGGCATCAGCTACAGCTGAATCATAGATCACACCGCGGCCCTTCCTGATTTCGTTCATTGCTGCATCGATACCCAGAGCGGGACGATAGGGACGGTGAGATGACATCGCTTCCACCACGTCAGCCACGCACAGGATACGTGCCTCGAGCAGGATCGCTTCTCCTTTGAGCCCCTGCGGATAGCCGGAGCCGTCTATCCGTTCATGGTGCTGCAGTACCATCTGTGCAATCGGCCAGATAAAGTCGATGTCCTTCAGGATGTCGTAACCGGCTTTAGGGTGGCACTTGACTAATCTGTACTCCATTTCAGTCAATCTCCTGGGCATGCTGAGGATCTCGGCCGGTATCTGAATCTTGCCCAGGTCATGAACCATTCCACCCAGGTGGATGCCATGCACCTGTTCATCCGGCAACCCCATTTCTGTTGCGATCGCAACCGCCAGATCGGCTACCCTAGCCTCGTGTCCGGCGGTATAGGGGTCGCGCATTTCGACCATGGTGGCGATTGCCTTGATGGTGTCTTCGAGGTTGCTTTCCAGTATAGCCAGATGGTCACGGACTTGTTCAATGGCATGGTCGCGCTGTTGGCGAGTACGCAAAGAAATCACGCCGAAAGCCAAGTCTTCGGCCATCTCTTTCAACAACGCAGTTTCATCCTGACTGAAGGCATTGGCTTGATCCGCATAGATAGTCAGCACGCCAAACACCCTGTCATCATTGGAAAGTGGCAATGCAATGCTGGAGTTGTATCCGCGTTTCGCAGCTTCTGCACGCCACAGCAGCATGCTTGCGTCGGTCTGGATGTTTTGTGCGACCTGGGTCTGCCCACTGCGCGCGGCCCTGCCGGTTGGCCCGCGGCCACGCTCTGTGTCCGCATATACAATCCCGGCAGTCACTAGGTATCCTTCCTCAAAACCGGCCTTTGCAACCGGACGGATGGTTTTGCCCCCATCCTGTTCCAGATACCCCACCCAAGCCATGTGGTAACCCTGTTGGTTGACGATGACCCGGCAGATAGCCTGCAACAATTCATCCTCGTTCGAGGCATGCACAAGGTTGCGGTTCACATCGCTAAGCGTGGTCAAAGCGCGTGTGGAATTTCGAGCTATGGCTTGCGCTTTCTTACGTTCATCTATTTCCGTGGCCATTTTTCGAACCAGTGGAAGCACTTGCCTGTATAGTAATAGCATACCAGCAGCCACCAAAGCCATGAGTAGCGCGAAAAGATATTTAAATTTCGACGAGATGGGCTGATATAACTCATCAGCATCTATTTTCAGTACTGTGCCCAGTCCGAGATCGCCCATAGGGGCATATGCCGCGATAACATCGCGCCCCCGATAATCCTTGGTGTGAATGAACCCTGTTTTATTAGCGAGGGCATAACTCATCGGAATGAGTTGACCATTATTTCGGTTTGGCAGATTCAGCAGCACCTTTCCACCGGTAGATCTGAATGGGAAACAGTGCATGGTTTCTTCTGTCGCTGGCGCACAAATCGCAAAATCAGTAGTACCCCCTTGATATACTTGGTCGTTGATATCCTTTAGTTGCGACAGCGGACGCTCCGCATCCATGGTGGCCACTGCATGGCCTTCGCCCATAACATTTATATGCGAGTGCAAGACATATCCGTTGTTCCATAAGAGATGGCTTGGTGAAGCAGTGTGCACAACTACGTCAAGCTCAGGGTTGCTCACAAAGGTGCCACTGTGGGCAATTTCCCTGTCTGACGAGTCCCGGAAGATTAACGCCGAAAAACCGAACCTGGATGAACTATCCACTACTTTTTGTATTTGTTCGCGCCCGGCTCTATTGTTTGGCGCAATATCCAGCATTTCCATCGTCGCTATTCGCAGGGGCTGGTTGGCAAAGTTATAGCTGTCCTTCCAGCCTTGATCTACAACCTCTTTGAACGTATTGTTCCGGCTTGCTAGTGAGCGTTGAAGGTTGTTATGGAGTTCATCCTGGATTTGTCGGAATAGGATCGTAAAGCCACCAAACACCCCCGCCGATGTGGTAGCCAGAAAGATCAAACCTCCAACTAAACTGATTTTGCGGGCATAGTCTTGCATTTGGACTGCTACCGATTTAGAACCAGTTGCCAAGCTTGTTGTGGCATCATCATGACGAGTCCTTAATTATTGTTAGCGATGCAGAGCAACTATTCAGACGATCCATTTATGGCATTTTGAAACGTCTGTTCTTGGCCGGACTCTGCCTGTTCGGTTGCGAATCATCCAACGTCCGCTATTCACTTGCAAGAAGTCTTTCAACCTTGGATGTGCGGATAGCTACTTCTGGCACAAAGTGATCGCATAGCGAAGGCAACTCAAAGCAGCCGCTCGCCGAAGCGCCCATTTTATGGGCGTCCGCTTGTATGGTTGGGGTGGTGGTATCGGCTTTCTTGTGTAACAGTTAAGAAGCCGGGGTGGAGGGGCCGGCGTCCGCATCTGCTCTCCGTACCGAGAGACAGCCGCACAAAGAATCCCCCCACCCACACCGCCAGCGTCGATGAGGAATCTAGCGGCTTTGACCGCCGATTTGACCGCAAGCTAACGCAGGTGTGTCCACCCCAGCAACCTTTATCTTAATCATGGGAGAGACATCATGCAAACCCCAACCCAAGTACTCAATATCGGTGCCGATGTCGCCAAGGACGAGATCGTGATGGCCTGTTCGGCAGGAAGCTTTCCAGTGCGCAAACTCGCGAATCAGCGCACCGCGTTGCGGGCCTTTCTCAAAAGTCTACCGCCAGGCAGCCGCATCGGCATGGAATCCACCGGCATCTATCACGAATTGTTTGCCAACCTTGCTCATAAGCTTGGCTTCATTGTCTTTGTGCTCAATCCCAAGGATGCCCGCCATTATGCAAAAGGCGTCGGGATGCGTGGCAAGACCGATCGTGTAGATGCAGAACTCATCGCTCGCATGATCGCGCACGAGCACACCAAGCTGTACGCTTGGACGCCGCCCACACCAGAACAATATGAGATTGCCCAGTTACTCAAACGTCGCGCCAAGCTGACTTCCTTGCGTGCGGCACTCGGCATGTCGCTCAAGGGGGTAGATGGGTTTTGCGCCGATCTCAAGGCGCTTAAAAAACGCTTCGATCAAGTCATTGCGCGCATCGACCAACGAGTCAAGGTACTGATCGAGGCAAACCCGGATCGTAAGCAACATGTCACGCACTTGCAGACGATATATGGCGTTGGCTCGGTTGTCAGCGCTACACTGGTTAACACTTTGGAGCACATACCCTTGAAGAACGCAGATGCCTTCGTCGCGTTCACCGGCCTGGATCCCCGGCCGGATGACTCGGGACATCATCGTGGCAAACGGCGTCTGTCCAAGCGCGGTCCATCCGAACTGCGGCGATTGCTCTATCTGGCAGCCTTGTCCGCCATCAAAACGAAGACCTGGCGGCCAATCTATGAGCATTATCGGGGAAAGGGATTATCCAGTACTGCGGCTATTGTCATTGTTGCTCGGCGCATCGCACGCACTGCCTGGTCGATGTACACTTACAAAACCGAATTCGATCCTGGACGCCTCACAAAAGGCTTGACCTAAACCATAGAATCTTTGTGGCATGCTGTCAGAATCGCGCTACAACACGCTGCGTGCCATCACGCGGATGCTCAATGTAAGGCAGGCGAATTGCTGCAATGAGATGTGAAGCGGTCATTGGTATCCGCGATTACTGAAGGACAAAAATCGGCCACAAGCTGCCGTAGCAAACGCAAAAAGCCGAGCACCGCGAACGGCGGGTAACTCATCAGATACCGGCGGCTTTGCCCTGTCCTCGACCCATGCAGACTTTGTTCAACATTATCAGGAACAACTACTGTAAATGCAAAATGGACAATTTTTTAGGAATAAATTAACACTCTGAATTGCTAGAATGGCCACGATGGGAGTCCAGATTGGAAAATTTACCTTCAGGTTACTTGGC
>Ga0307376_10005508_pt1 | contig 11381 bp, 8 predicted proteins | sample TR2MG_FD_202536 | JGI IMG/M metagenome (GOLD analysis project Ga0307376, IMG submission 202536) | Soil microbial communities from Risofladan, Vaasa, Finland - TR-2 | ecosystem: Environmental > Terrestrial > Soil > Coastal area > Acid sulfate soil | place: Finland: Risofladan, Vaasa | collected... | reverse complement strand
AGACAAATCGGAAATTCATATTGCGGGAGTAGCTCAGGGGTAGAGCATCAGCTTCCCAAGCTGAGGGTCGAGGGTTCGAATCCCTTTTCCCGCTCAAATAGAATGAGGCTGCACAAGCAGCCTTTTATTATTTAGCCTGACCGACCGTGATTTATCAAAGGGAGGGAAGGATAAATTATAAAAACAAGCCACGGTAGTGGCTTTTTTGTTTGACAGCATCCTCTTCAGGGAACGCCGAGCCGGAGGTGAAGCAATCCCTTTTCCCGCTTACAGTAAATCAAAGAGTTAGACGCAATCTGACTCTTTTCTATTTGCTTGTTTGCACTCCATTTGCATACTTCTCTATGGGATACGATACTCCGATATATGAGTGTTGATAAAATAAATGTTTTGTTCGTGCACTTTTTACACCGAAAATAGAAAAGGCAGCCCCGTGTCTGTCAAATATCCATTCGTCAAAATGTCTGCTGCTCAGAGTGAGCATAAATAGTTGAGGGCTGCCCGTATTTCAAAAGTAAATGATTAGTGAAAGCAAGGGTAAAAAGTTATTCACAAAGCAGGGCATTTTTGCCAAAAGTTATCAAAAGGTAAAATGTATCACAAAAGAAAAGGCAGCCCCCATTTATAGTCAATGTCTGCAAATTACCCCGGCCGGGGTGCTGCTGGAGGGGTTGTCCCATACCAAAGAAATGATGACTTATTCCTTTTTAAATTGGCCAAAATGAATAAAAAGAAACAATATAATGGCCAGCAGGAAAAAGCTGCTAGCAGCATGAAAATAATTTACAATCTCTGTGCCAGCAAAAAATCTACAGGTAAGAATTGATTGAATTAATGCTAATAAGAGAAATAGTAATCCTATTCCAACAGAAATCCATTCAGTCCAGTTTAATACGTTCAAGAACCATTTTGTTGCTTTCATAGGTTTAAGTTTTCGTTAATAATCCTGATTAACTTTAATATCAAAGATAATAAAAAGCCCCGGGAGCTGATTTCCGAGGGCTGAAATGTCATATCGTTGGATAAAGATAACTATGTCTATTTACATTCCTCAAATTCTTTGTCAAATTGAACTACATATTCACCATCGGGAGTAAGGGTAACATGAATAGTGCCGTGACCCATAAACACCATTTTCCCATCAAGGAAAAATTTCCAAGAACCAGTCCAAGCATAATCTCCGGTTGGCCCCTCGGCGTAAGGGTGCCAATTATTATTTTGAATCTGCATTAAAGTATATTCATTTTTCGTAATATCACCTTTCAAAGTGCCCCACATTTTTCCCTGCCAATGGCTATTTACAATAGTGCCCTGGTAGGATACAGTACCATTCACATATTCATTGAAGCAGGGCAGATAATAAGGTATGAGGGTACCAGTTCCTTCGTACACTATTTTTTTCTCTTGAGCATCGGCTGTGCTTACAGAAAAGCATGCCACCAGACAGATTAAGAATAATAACTTTAGTGTTTTCATATAAGTTGCCGGAGTTAAAACCCTGATTTATAAATAACTATCATTAAGACAATCTGACCGGCCGAATGTGGTCAACGGAAACGGCTTTTGCAGTAAATTCCGAATTTTGTGAATAACACTGGCTTGATTTTTGTTATGAATACTTTAACACTAAACCTAAAATCATGAAAAAGATAGCATTGATGTTATTCTGTGCTCTCATTCTCTCTTCATGCGAAAATGAAAAACTATTGATTGTTGAGAACACCGATATTCCATTAATAAGTAAAATTCTGATTGATGGTGTATCGTATTATGAATATTCGTATAATGATGCAAATTTGCTTATTGAAGAAAAAAGCAAATTCCATTACACAAAGCACAACTACAACGACAATAACCTTTTATCATCTTCTGAATTTTATATGGACCCTGCAATGTTTAGCAGTAATAGCAGTGTAGTTGAAGCATCTTTGAATAGGAAAGAATGGGTTAATCCTGGTAATACAGCAAAAAGCCTTACACAGACGTTCGAGTATAACGGAAATGGTCAATTAGCCAGAAAAATTTATACTCGGCCTTCCGTAACCAATTCAGAATACTCAGAATTTACCTTTGATAATGACAGAATTAGCAGGCAAACAATGTATTGGCAGAATGAAATGTCCTTCTACGTTGACTATAAATATGATGAAAAAGGGAATTTACTTAAAGAATCAAAATTCCATGTGCCATCGACTGGAATTTCTGAGTTATGGACAACTACTGAATATGAATATGATATCATGCATAATCCTTTTCAGGCATTTAAACGTTTAATATCTCCAAGTAAATATATCAACCCAAACAACATTACTAAAGAAACATATACAATTCATTTTGATGTTGACCAGTGGACTCAAAAAGTGCAGATAACAACCAACTCATATGAATATGATGATAATGGCTACCCAATAAAAGTAAACGGGGTGGCCGAATATGTATATAAATGATAATAAGCCATAAATCGTGATAATTTTCAGCAATAAATTTGACCGTTACAAATGAAAACCAGTCTCTTACCGATTCAGGGTTACCTGAAGGAGGGATGAGTAAATTGTGAAAAAAGAGCCACGGTAGTGGTTTTTTTGTTTGACAGCATTCTCCTCAGGAAACGTTGAGCCGCAGGCGAAGCAATCCTTTTCCCGCTCACCGGATAAGCTTTATTTCGAGCCAGCCTATGTAGCTTTATGCCAGATAGCTACAAGCGGGCCTTTGATGTGAGGCGTGAAGAATCTGAATTCATGACACCACGTGCAGCGAAGGTGAGCCCTCCAAAGCCCTCACCATATATCTCATGTTCTTAGGATTAATTAAAAGAAGTGTAACCTCATAAAAATACCCTTCCTCTGTCTCTTCCGTAAACCTGATTGAAGGCTCCTCCTTCAGATTGCTCCATGGAGCGTTAAGTACCGCAGAGCGGATAAGTGATTCCGCATTTTTCTTTTCAACAGACAGTTCGACCCTGACGTGAAGAGTATGCTCCTCATGGCCACCGGTATAGTTAAGTTCTGTTACAACCTCATTTATTATTCTGGAATAGGGAATCCTCAGGAGGAGTTTGCCATCATCTGTCAGTAATATCAGGCATGTAAGTTGCTGAGATTTAACCTGTCCTGAGAGATCGCCCACACGTATTAACGAACCATTTCCCAGGTTATGCCTTATCCTGAAGGTTAATCCTGCAAAAACATCCCTCAGAAAAAACCATGAAGTAAGGCCGGCAACAATAATTATCAGGGCATAAATAAGGTAATGGTAATAAAACTTATCTCTAAAAAGGTGATCCGCTGCCCAGAAAACAAATCCCAGCCAAAGTATAATCTCGGTACCCGTCATTAAATCTGACAGGCGATCCATGAGAGAGTGTTGTTTCATAAGGTCATTTAGCAAAAACCTTATGGTTTTAAACCCAAAATAGATCAGTGCTGCAACAAAAAAGACAATAATTATATTCATCTCAGGCAAACTGAATTAGTTAATTGCAGAGTTTTCATAATGCCCTGCTTCTTTTTAAAGCCTTTATCAAATGAGGTTCTAAATAGTTATTTACAATATATAGGTTTTCTCTCTTTTCTTCGATCAGGCCTGCCCTTAACATTGAACCTATGACCTCACTTGTCCTGGCATCATCTGAGAAAAAGATCTTTGTGATCCTTTCCAAGGTCAGGCGCTTATGGAGGATAAGCTGTATTATCACAACTTTCCAGTCCTCATCCAGGTCGTCCAGTATTTTTGTGTCGGGTGGTTCCGGAACCCTTATAAAAATCTTCTTCTCTGAAACCTTATTAATGTTTGCCAGCCATGCTTTGAGAGCATTACCGGGATTTCCCTCAGAAAAATTAAAATACTTATTAAACAGGCTGGCCATGCGTATTTCTGACATTTCTTCCTCTTCCCTGCCATTAAGAACGAACCTCATTCCGCTGGAACGATGCCTGCGGATAATTATATCCTGTATCTCTCTTGAATAGAAAGGCTTCAACGGTATGACACTTATGAATAGTTCCTGAAGATTTACTATTTTGTTCATCAGGTCAAAAGTGTAAGGATTCATGTTTACAATGAAGAGAATCCTGTCGGAATAGTCGTTGATAAGACCCATTAACAGCATTATCACTTCCCATCCTCCGGAGGAACGATCCCACCAGAGTTCCAGGTCATGAATTATGATAACACTCCGATGGGGTAGTGATTCCATGATTTCTTTCAGGCTACCACGTGAATTAGTGACCTTTTTAAGCTCTTCGATGAAATCAGCCACCTGAACTGAGCCTGTATAAACGGGAAATAAATGAAAGACCTTCTCTTTCTTAAAGTGCCTCTCTGAGATATACCTGCAAAAAGCAGTCTTGCCGGAGTTTCTGTCCCCGATAATCATTATTCCACCCTTATAGCCCGCATTATTTCGATCTATGCCAGCCATGAACATCTCTTCATCAGCTTCCCTTCCTATCCAGAAGTCTTCAATGATACTTGAACGCCCGCTGAACAGGTTCTTATAAAATTGAGGAAGCCTTTCAATGACCTTTGTATCTGGACTGACTTGATCAATAAGGTCAAGAAGCTTTTGATTTCCCTTTATAGTATGTTCGGATTCATTTATTTTTTTTGTCAGTAATATCAGTTCACTTCTTGAATATAGTACTCTTGCAGTCAGATTTATAATAAAAAATCTCAACCGGCTGTAATATGCACCAACAGTCTTTTTAACCTTTATCCCCTTGTGTTCTCTGATAAATCCTGAATATTCTGAAAGGGTTAATGGTATCTGGTATGCTGATAATTTGCTGAACACCTCTTCAAGTGACCCTTCCATCAGTTCATTTATTTCTTCCTTAACCTGTTTGATCTTCCGTTCCTCTTTCAGGATTTTCTGACAAGCATCCTCAATAATCGGAGCGGCTACCTGAGGTCTGTCTGGCAGATCATCGGGAATATTTTCAAGGTTGAAGCGTGCAAAACTTAAAAGGTCATGAATGATAAAAATGGTATTCTTCAGCGATTCGGAAACGCTCTCCAAATGATCATAGATTGTTCCGATGAACCGTGATTCGATATAGAATCGTGCGATTTTCTTCAAAGGAACATTCAGAACTTCGTCACTTTCGCTTTTGGTTGAATCAGTACTGTCTGAGGAAGCAATTAACAGGTTTTCAGGAAGGGTTTCGGATATCAGAAGTACATCTTTCCCGAACTGTTTAAAGTCTTTCAGCAAAGGAATATCCTCTTCAAGTGAACTTATGCTTGATTTTAATCCAGAGATTCTTCCAGGCTTAACACCTGACTTTAAAAGCTTTAACCTGAGTGATTCCAATTCCGTTCCGAAACGGTTATCAAGTTGGTAAGCTATCTCCAGGTTAAACTCGTTTATCTTGTCATTGATCCTGCTCTTTACCGATTGCAGAAGCACATCCATATGGATTTTATTGACCTGGTGTAAAGAATGCTCGAACCATGCCTCTATAAATCCAAGATTCTTCCGTAACAGTTCCTCATAATACTTACTATTCCTTTGTCTCCACCTTATGCGGAAGTTGATGTCAACTTTACCCATGTCATTACTCATCTGCTGAAGATTCTTTTGCCACTCCAGCATAAGTCTGTTCCTTGTCTGATTCTTCAGATGATCTAAGCCCGACATAAATTCGCTGACCCTGTTTTCATTTGCCTTTTGGGTTATTAAAACAGAGGCAAGGAGATCATCTTTATTCATTGCCCTTTTATAGAGACTGTCAAGCATGGTGTCAACCGAGATAATCAATGATCTCATTTCAGAGTATTGAAGGAAAAGATCACTTCTGAACTTGCTGAGAAAAGCTAAAAGATAATAATGCCGGTTATTACGTAAATAATATGAAGCAATAGAATGGTAGTGGATCTTCCCGGTTATCTGTGTCCTTGCAAAGGGGTGTAAGATGCGCATTCTGAGTATAAACAATTTCAGTCGGAATGGATCATTCCTCTTAAGTTTAAGATCTTCCCTTTCATAAGGGATTGATATTTTCTGTGGAAACTTCCGGAGATCCTCGTCGAGGCGCTCAATATACCAGCTGATGCCGCTTGCCAATGCATCTCTCTGTATTCCGAGCTTATTATTTACAAGGTCAATAAAAACACGATTAGTCCTGAAATAAAAGTCATTTTTTATTTTGATCAGTGACTTCTTTACCCGGTAAGTATCATCAAGGGTCTTCAGATTATCCAGCTGAATAATCACCGAGTTGCTTGCTGCCAGAAGCTCATTTGAAAGTTTCTGTAATTCAGAGAATACAGGGGTAAAAGCTTTTTCGAAGAAAAGGGACAGGACTTTTTGCCCGTTAGTATCTATCTTACTGATGTCATCATTAATGATGCTGTACTTTGAAGGTACCAGTTCAGGCAATACAAGTTTCTGAGTATCAGGAGCAATATGCTCTTCAACCTGTTTTGTATCAATTCCGAGGTCAAACGACTCAAACCTCGATGAACTATTCAAAAGCACAAATGTCCCGAGATGCTGTGAAAGAGTCATCACTTCATCATATGTTTCGTCAATATGCTGGTATTGCTTGTCAGGAATACCAATGAATGTCAGGTCAGTATTTGATGACTCGCGGCTTATGATCTCATTCTTTGGCAAAGCATCAACTGAATTGTTAATGATTTTTATTTCGATGCTGATGCGGTACTTATTAGTAATATTTTGAAGGGTCCTGTAAATTGTCTCTTCCCGGTCACGGAGACTGTTTATTACCAGCAACCGAATATGAGCATCTTTCCAGTCACCTGTTGACGTAAAATGTCTGAGAAGGAAGATCGAGAATGAAAGGTTGCTGCCCCAGCCACTCCACCATACATCTATGGTTTTCTTGTCCCCGTATTTCTTCAGGAAGTTAAAACTGAGAAGAATGGTATTTAAGTCACTCTCCTCAAAGTTCTTTATAGCCTTTAAGAAATCCTCTTTATTGTTTTCATTCCTGCTCCACCCCATAAGAATAGTATCCGGCTCAACGCCGGAGAAACCGTAAACACGTGATATCTCATTCATTCCCTCATACACATTACGGCATTCATGTTGATGGATCATGAGTTCAACATTACTTCCGGAAGCAGAAAAATAGCGCCTGTCCTTTACCAGCTTTGGCTCCTTGGACTCAATCATTTCAAAAGCTGAAAACATGCCAAGCCTGCCGCTGATGGCGCCGGCCATTTCAACGAGGTGGGGTCTTGCACTATCCTGACCGGAGAACATAATAATATTAGGCCGCCAGTTGCGTGTGTTGATGGAAGACCTGTTCAGGCGCCGGAGACCTGCCCTGACAAGTGTGGACCACACACTGCTCCAGGCATCACCGGTTTCAAGAACAAGTTGCCTCTGCTTCAGGAACAGAAAGAGCGCACCCAGAATTACTATTGCTCCAACCATTGCTAAGAAGTCAAGCTGTATCATTACAATGACACAGGCCAGAAAACCAATTATGCTTACCCAGGCAGGTGTTTTGAAAGAGGGCCGGAAATCAGCACTGGTCAGAGATTCAAAAGCAGCGCTCAGGTTCAGGAATCCGTATGTGGTGATGAAAAAAATGGTGACGATCCGGGCTATGACATCCAGTTCCCCGATGAGAATGCCTGCTTCGGCAATAAAGAAAGTGAAAAGAAGAGCATTTCTGGGTTCCCTGGCAGCCCCGGTGCCGCGAGCAAAGATCCGTGGCGTAATCTTATCAATGGCTGTGGACTGCAGGATCCTGGGAGCAGCAAGGATACTGCCTAGGGCTGAACTTAATGTGGCTCCCCAGATACCAGCAATCACGAATTGAGGCACCAGGGATATCTTGAACAGTGCCTTGGAATCGGTGGCAAGAAATTCCCCATCAACGGTGTATGCAAAGAAAAATGCCAGAATGATATATACTACTAAACCGATCGATATGGCAGAAATAGTACCCAGGGGAATGGATTTTTTTGGATCTTTCAGATCGCCTGACATTGAAACACCTGCTTCAAATCCGCACACAGCCGGGAAAAAGATACCAAAGAGTACTATAAGGGGAACACCGGTGCCCTTGCCGAAAAAATTTGGCGTAGCAGGGGCCAGGTCATGATGACCAAAGAATATTGAGAGAAGAGAGAGAAAGATCGCTGCCATTATCAGATACTGTGTCTTTATGGCCAGGGAAGTGCTTACGAAAGTTATTATTGTCACAACCAGCAGGATAATGCTCCCGGTAATCCTTATGTAGTTTATATCCATAGGAAGGTTCCAATAGTTAAGAAAACTTTCGGAAAAACCTATAAGATAAAGACTTACGCTGAATGACAACCCGACAAAAAGCGCCAGTCCCAGGGTTCCACCTATGGGCAGACCAAGGCTTCTGGAAATAATAAAGTATGTCCCGCCCTCCTTGACCTTCTTATCAGTGGCAATGGATGACACACTCAACCCGGTGGTTATTGAAATCAGATGAGCCACCACGATGATGCCCAAAGTACCTATTAGTCCTGCCTCACCCGATATCATCGGTAAGCGCATATACATTATCACCCCTAAAATGGTAAGTATGGAAGGAGTGAAAACTCCGCCAAAAGTCCCGAACTTTTTTCCTTTAGCCATATATTTTTAATAAGTCAGCAACAGATATGACAATTTATACCTTTCACCTGATATTTCGTTATTACCAAATATATTAATTTTACCCATTGATATCGATCAGCCAGATGGAATTATTGAACCCATATACCGGTTGGATAAGGAAATACCATCACTTGAGTAGAAAGAAGAGGTCAAACCCTGAATAAAACCTTAGAGTAAGTTTGGCCAAAGTGAAGTAATTCTTTTCCCCGCTAAAAAAAATAGAAAGACACACGTCTCTCCATTTTCAGTACTGTCTCAGAACTTCAATTCTCTTGTCTATCGGAGGATGCGTACTGAATAATGAGGCAAGGGAGATTGAAGCTCCTTTTTTATCTATCTCCCTTGGATTCTCAATGAAAAGCTGCGCAACATCATGACGTTCAACAGCCTCAATGCGTGGATCAGCCGATATCTTCTCAAGCGCAGAAGCCAGGGCAAGAGGCCTCTTAGTCATCATTGCAGATCCTGCGTCTGCCATAAACTCACGCTGCCTGGAAATGGCGAACCTGAATAACGATGACAGAAGGTATCCTATTCCGGCCAGAAAGAGTGCGATCAGCACCATCCGGCCATCCTTTTTCCCGCGTCCTCCTCCGCTGAATCTGAAGGAACGAAGCAATGCTTCAGTAATAAAAGCGAAAATACCTACGAATACTATCGAAATGATCAGCAGTCTGACATCACGGTTCCTGATATGTGTAAGCTCATGGGCAATGACAGCCTCAAGCTCCTCCTCATCAAGCTTATTGATTATACCGCTGGAAAGAGAAACAGTGAAAGTAGATTTGTTAATTCCACTTGCAAATGCATTCAGAGAGTCATCATTGATCACATTAATTCTTGGCATTTGCATTCCGCTGCCGATGCACAGATTTTCAACAAGGTTGTAAATCCTCTTGTTCTCTTTCCGGCTCAGAGGTGCAGAGCCGGTGGCTTTTTCAATCATTTTGGAATGAGAGAAAAATGCAATGAAAAACCAGAGCAGTATGGCCATTGAAACCCATGGTATGATCCGCATGAATGTCTGGTTGGAATATGCAATCCTGTAATCTGACTGGGACTGAGTAAAGTAAATAAAAAGCCACACCAGCCCAAAAATGACTACGGGAAAGAGAACAAGCAATACAACTGATTTGAAATTATTAGTCCAAATCTGCGTATTAAGTCCGATGTATTTCATCTAACCTAGAATTTTAAGGTAGGCGTCTCCTCAGCCTTCGTCCTGTCAGCACCCAGATCGTACATCGTTTCGCGTTTGAAACCGAACATACCTGCAAGCAGGTTTGATGGGAACGTCTCAACGGCGTTGTTCAGCTCCTTGGTTGCGGAGTTGAAGAACCTGCGTACGGCAGCGAGTTTATTTTCAATGTCTGATATCTCCTCCTGCAGTTGTATAAAGTTCTGGCTGGCTTTAAGATCCGGGTAAGCTTCCACAGCTACCCTCAGACCCTGCAGGGCTGAAGTCATATTTGCATCAGCGGCAATCTTCTCATTGATACCGCTGGCCTGCAGCGCACTGGCACGCGCATTGGTAATGTCAGTAAGCACAGTGCTCTCATGCTTCATATATGCTTTCACCGCCTCAACTAACTGAGGAATAAGATCAAGTCTCTGCTTAAGCTGCACATCAATGTCAGCAAAAGCATTTTCGCGATTGTTCCTTAGTTTTACTAACCTGTTGTAGAGTCCTATTGCAAAAAGGACCAGGACAATGAGAATAATAAGAAATCCTATAAACATATCTGTCAGTATTAGTGTTTGTTCTGCTAAAATACAATAATAGCCTTATAATTTGTCACTACTTAATTATCTGTCAGGAAGTTTTAACTGCATTGACCCAGAATAAGCCAGATGACAATGAATACTACAATAGTTCCTACACAGCCACCGCCTAATTTCCAGGCCCCGAGGCCTGATATAAGTCCTCTTAATAAATTATTCATTTATGCTATTATTACTATCCAAATATACATCACATGTTTCTTTTTTATTACGGTATGCCAGTCAAGTTTCACTCATCGTTGCATAAATCGTCCAGGATAATTACTTTCACATCATAATTTAAGAACAATTGGTTGCTGCACAATCCCTTCCGGTAACATCCATGAATACTAAACTCTTTTCCGACAAACCTTTCAAGAGACTTTACTACGGTGCCAGTTCGCTGCTGCTGTTCGTGCAGGAGATGCTTTCTCCGCCGAAAAACAGGGATCATAAACAAATACCTGTTATTATCAATAACTTCAACAGGCTCGACTCAATGAAACAGCTTATTTCAGCGATGGAGGAGAGAGGCTATAAGAATATCTTCATCATTGATAACCTGTCAACGTATCCGCCACTCCTGGAATATTTTGTCTACACTGATTCAGATATTATTCCGTTAAAGGAGTATCCTGACGATTTTATGCTGGTTTTCATGAATGCCCTCAAGAAGTACCGGATGGCCCGGAAAGTTGGTTTTTCACTTAAGATAGATGACCTGCCGGATTGCTATGCAATGAAAGACCAGGTAATTGAATGGGAAAAGAAGTTTTTTGAAAGGAAAAGGGATGCATTGCTTTTCCGGGCATCCATTGACACCACCTTTGCCCTTTACAGGCCTCGCGCCAGACGCCGACCTGCAAATTTCCACGCCGTGATGTTCCGCACTGCTTATCCTTTCATGGCAAGGCATATCCCGTGGTATGTCGATAGCCTCAATCCTGATGAGGAGAACAGGTATTATATGGAACACTCGCGTGTGCCTACCAGCTGGACCAGCAGGGAGCAG
>Ga0307376_10005507_pt1 | contig 11383 bp, 9 predicted proteins | sample TR2MG_FD_202536 | JGI IMG/M metagenome (GOLD analysis project Ga0307376, IMG submission 202536) | Soil microbial communities from Risofladan, Vaasa, Finland - TR-2 | ecosystem: Environmental > Terrestrial > Soil > Coastal area > Acid sulfate soil | place: Finland: Risofladan, Vaasa | collected... | reverse complement strand
TTTAATGCTTCTTTACTTAAATTGGTGAAGAACTTAAGATCAAACCAAGTCTTTGCATTATCAATTATTAGTGCTCGTAACACTTGCCCTTTCCAAGAATTCATAAATTTTGGTTTCTTCTCCATCTAATAATACCCTCTTTCCAAGTTAGGATTCAATAGCTTATTCTTTCTTTTCTCATAAAAAATTATTGATAGTATATTTTGGGAAATTACTATTTATTTTAGTTGCAAAAAAAGGAATTGTATTTAATTTTTCTATTTAATATAAATTTAATATTTTATAATAGTAATTTTGAATTTATTTTATTAAACGAATTCATTGGCTGTTAATGATTTTCTAGTAATTTTTTTGCTTTATTAAAATGGATTTTTGCTAATCTTAATTCTCCAAGTGCTAATTCGATTTTCCCAAGTATATTGTAAGATTCAGCTTCATCTGGAACTAATTTAAGATATTTCAAAAGATATTTTTTTGCATTTTTAAATTCCTTATATTCAAGAAAGCAGTTTATTAAAGATTTCAATAATTGAGATTCATTTGGATTAATTATATTTGCTTTTTTAAAATATTTTATAGCATTTTTATAATCTTTCAAAGTTGAATAAGCAGTTCCTAAACCAGCCACCAAATCGAAATCATCTTTGAAAGCTTCAGAGACTTCAGTCCATATACGAATCGCATTTTTAGGTTGTTGATTTTGTAAATATGCATATCCTAAATTATATTTTATCCACGGATTTTTAGGATTCAATTTCATTGATTTCTCATAATTAATTACTGAGTTATAATACTCTTTATTTTTTGAATGTAATAAACCAAGAAAATGATATATTTCCCAATTTTCTGAGTCGTATATTCTTAATTTTTTGATGTAATTGATTGATTTTGAGAAATTTCCAAGTTTATAATGAATTAATCCAATTCTATAAAGTTGATCTTTTATTGTTAAAGCAATTAAAGGGTGCTTTACATTTTTTTCATAATCTATTTTTTCTAAATAATGAAGAGCTTTTATATAATCCCCTTCTAAAAGATATGAAGAACCAAGTAGAACAAGACCTGGCAAATATTCGGCATCAATTTCTAAGAATTCAATTAAAAGAGAGTTTATTTCATTTTTTATTTCCTTTATTGATTTCAATCCTTTATCCTTTGATTGATCATCAGTATTCTTTTTCATTCTTGATTTTATAACAGAATATCCAACATAAAATCTTGATATAACGAACATCCAAATATATTCTCTGAAGTATTCTCTTTGATTCCCACTAAAATTGGAAATACATAATTCAAGAGCTTTTCTAATAGGAGTTTTTGATTCAGATAAATCATATCTATTATAAAAATGACAAAGAATTTCAAAATCTAACAGTAATCCTACCTGATCTAATATTGTGTTACTTTCATTTTCCATTTCCTTTTCAATTAGTGAAAATAATCTATTAAATAACGAGGTATTTACTATAGGTATACCTTGATTTTCTCTAGGATAATCATAGTAATGTGGTGGGAATAAATAATACTTATTTTTTATTGGATTATATAATGCAATCTTCAATTCATTAATCAATTTGGAATGCATTTCTTCAATATTGAAATCTTCTGAAATTAATTTAGATTTTATTAAGTGCATTGTTAATTCGAGCGATTTCTTATTCAATTCCCTTGCCATTGTAATATTAGCTAATTCCACACAAGCTTTCATGAAAATTTGAATTTCAGGTTGCATTGATTTAAAGACTTCTTTTATCCATTGAGAATAGAGATTTTGAGGATTTTTTGATAAATTATAGTTTAAATTTTGAAAGACTTTTTTCAATTCATTAAAAGTAACATTTTCTTCCTTGCATTTTTCAATTATTATAGTAAATAAGAAATTTGTATATATTGGTATTCCTAGCAAAAAGTCTGATATTCCTGAATTTTCAATAGAATTAATAGTGAATTCATGTAATTCCTTTCTTAGCAAATTATTATTAACTGCCCAATCCAAACGATTTCTAAGTAATGTTAGAGTAAAACTATTATCAGGTTCCAAAACAAAACTAAATTTTACTATAGAGGGATTCTTATTCAATAAATCAGAATACAAATATCTGGGAAAAATACTATAAATATTTTTAATTACTTCCTTTCCCAATCTTTTTGAAGAAAGTAAAGCAGCATAATTACATATTTTATCTATAATACCATTTTTGATTTTTATTTTCTCAATATCATCAACAATAATGAGAATTTTTTTATTCTCTTCATATAATAACTTTATTTCTTTTAAAATTGCATCATCTAATTGATAAACTCGATAAGAATTACTTTTAGAGGATTTTGGAATTAATAAAACATGAGCATCTTTATCAAATGCTTTAAGCCACCTAATTATAATTCTAGCTAATAATGAAGTTTTACCAACACCAGCATGTCCTTCAATTAATATTGAAGAGTTTTTTTTTAAGTAATGAAGTAATGAATCTTCAACTTCTTTTCTTTCTAAAAGCTTAGTAGTGGTAATATTATTTTCATTAGTGATAAATTTATTATAGAATGAATCAGAGTTTTCCAATTTTGTTTTTATTTCGGATTCAGTGCAGTTATAATCAATACTTACCAGGGATAAAGAACTAGTCTCATCAATTATTTGTTCCATTGATTCTACTTTAAGATCCTTTTCTAATAATTCTTCCATTAACTCCTTTACTTCATAAGAGTTCATCTTATCAGTTGTATCACCCACTCTTTTGTAATAAGAGCCTTTATATTGGATAGGGATTCTACCAGGTTTTGATATAACAATAACTAATATAATCCTCTGAGTTTCTTCAACTAATTTTACTGTATTAATTTTTGGAACTGGATTACATGAATCCTTGATTTTTTGAAACAACCACTCAGAACTTTCCTCAAAATTTTGGATTCCAACAATTGTCTTATTATTGGATATTCCAACAATTATTGCACCACCTCCCTCATTTGAAATAGCAGAAATAAATTTTACAATTTTATCATCCTTTGGAAAATTTTCCTTAAAATCAAGACGATTGTCTTCATGTTGGATTATTAATCTGCTTAGAATTGAATCTGCATGTTCTCCAATAATATAATTTTCAGTTTCCTCCCATACTCCTTTTCTTATATTATCAAATATTCTTTTTGTTTCAAATTTAAATTTATCCAATTTATTTCCTCTTCTTACATTTGATTTTAGCACATAGATTTTGATGAATCCTCCATTAATCTATATATAAAAAAATTAATAATTATTTTGTTTTGAGTATTAAATCAAATAATTTAATTATTCCAAAATTAAATTTTCATGAGTTTTGATTAATGTATTCTGTTATATCTACAATTTTAACATTACAATTACCATCTATTTGTAAACGACTATCTAATGTTATAATTTTTTCACAATTTGAACCTAATGCACATTCAATAATATGAGCATCATTTTTGTGTGAAACATTACAATTCTCTGGTAATTTACTCTCTAAACCATTTTCGTTAATTTTGTTTTTAATTACTAATGGTATGATTATATTTTGATATAATGTGTTAAATGCTAGATGTTTTTCACTCATTTTCCTGAAAAGTTCTTTTTTTACACCATCACAAATAACAACAAATAAATTATTCTCTTTATATAACAAATAATAACGAAATCTATTACAATCATCTTTATCCCCATAAAACATTCCAAGGTATACACAAGTATCTAAAACAACCCTTTCCATTAATTCGCATCCCTATCATTTTGTATAGCTTTTGCCCAATTTTGAAATTCTTGTTGTGCAAATTTTATTACTTCTGGAGGATCTTTAAAATAATTTCCAAATGAGTTTAGATTATGTTCAATAACTATTGTACCTTTTTTATCATTTATTTTTGTTTCAAGAATTATTGCTTTATTCGATTCGATTATTCTTTCAGCAATACGTTGTTGTAATCTTAAAATAAAATATTCTGAATGTGTTGCAATGATTAATTGCACTCCACGATTTATACTTTCAATAACTAAATCCATTAATAATGCTTGATATCTAGCATGTAAGTGAGCTTCTGGTTCATCTATCAAAACAATATCATTTTTCTTAGCTAATATACATTCAACTATGATAAAAATTAACCTACTAACGCCTAAACCACCATCTTTAATATCTAAATTAAAATCTAATTTTTTATTATTGTATTGTAATCGAGTTCTTCTGTCTTCTTCTGGAAGATTAACAAGATTTTTTAATCCAAATTTATCAGCCCATTCAAGAATTTTACTAATATCCTTTTCATCACTATAACTTCTACTATAATGAAAGAAAGAAATCAATCCTTGGGAATTCTTTCTTTGTTCTTGATTTAATGGGACTTTTTCTGAGATTTGAGGATTTCTTTCACTTAGATACCTAAATGGATCAATAAAGTTAAATTTTGGTATAAAATCAACAATAGAGAAACTAAAATTATTAAATTTAGAACCATTAACTGTTACCTCATAACTAAATAAGTCATTATATGGTTGATTGCTACCAGAACGAGATGAGCTAAATTTAATGATAAGATTATTGAATTTTTCAGAGAGATATTCATTTAAAGCAATTCTTAGTTGGTTACTAAAAATTAATTTGCCAAATATTTCCTCATTAAAATATCCTGTAGATCCAATTTTATACCAATTTTTTCTATTTTGAGGTGGTAAATATTGGTAATCAATTTTGCTTATATTATCACTACTATAAGATTTTATAAGCAATCTATTTTTCTCAAAATTTATTGCTGTTAAATATTCGTTTTCTTTATTCTTGTATAAACGTAATGTTGGATTATCTCCATAAATAAACAATTTTCTAGCAATATCAGAATTTATTAGATTTAAATCAATGATTTTCATAAAACCATCAAAACTAATTTCCAAGATTATGTTTTCATCAGAGTTTCTAAAACTCGACACTATATTATATTCATCATCAATTTTTCCAGACAAAGCCATTTGTATAGAATCAATAATATTTGTTTTTCCTGTTCCATTCTCTCCAATGATTATTGTTAATGGTTTTAGCTTGAAATCATTATCAAATAGTGATTTAAATCTTTGAACTCTTAACCTACTAATAAAAATTGGTTTATCTATTTCTTTCAATTTATTTCCCTTTCAGAATTTTTTTAATTAAGCTATGTAAATAAAATACTTTAATTTTTCTAATAACTAAAATATGAACTAATATGTAATCAATTTTTATTTGGCTGAATTTTGTCCTAAATTTATATCTGTAATTTCAATTAGAAAATTATTTTTTTTAAGAGAAAAGAAATTTTTTTCAAGAATTTTCTTAAAAGATAATCGGAAATATTCCTTTAATATTTCTAGGAACGCAGATAGATTATTGAATTCTTCTATCTTTACTAATTATTTTCAAAAACCTAGTTTCAACTATGCATCTGAAAAATAGAAAAATAATCAAATAAAGATACTCAACCCTCGCTTCTTCTGTAAGGGCTTGAAGTCCAGTTCGGTAATGACGGATTTTTGTTTTTTCTGATAATTTGTAACGTAATTCTCCTTTTGTGGTCTTTTTATTTTATCGTGAAAACTAGTATAGTGGTTTAAATACTGAAATTCGGAGACCGCCAGCTTGTAAGAGGAAAGCAAAAGAGTTGATAGATTCTTTAGCTTAATTAGTTAGTTATGTCTAAAGAAATTTCTTTAATTACTTGTTGAGGAGTAAGAACATGTATTTGATATTTTTGTGAATAACCATCTTTATTTGGATTAATTTTTTCTATTAATCGTAAATCAGATGTTATCAAAATGGAGTTGGTAATCTTTGCTAATCTTATTAAATATACATCATCAGAAGGTAATTCTTCGTCATTAGGTAATTTATAAAGTTCTGTTTCCCAAAAAATGAATTTACTTTTGTTAGGAATTAAATCATCAATTAATTTTAGTAATAGAAATATAGATTTATTTCCTTGTTGTTGAAGTTTATTGATTAATTTATGATAAAATTGAAGCAATTTTCTGTTAACCAGTATTTTATCACAGTGATTCTTTATTGCTGTGAGCATATGAATGGCAGTAAAATCTTCTTCATTTTTTTCATTTACTAGTCTAGCAGCATGATAAATACAACATTCATCAATAACATATGATTTTTTATTATTACCCATTTATTCTTCTTCCTTTCCAATTAAAATATCTATATAACGTTTGTATTGATCCAAATTTGTTTCAAAAAAATCAGGCAATCCTTCGGATAATCTTCCTTTTTCGTCAAAAGAAATTGGATTGCTAATACATCCCCCTTCAATATTTTTAAAATGATAAAGTGATAAATCATTAAATGGTATTTCATTTAACCCTACTTTTGTAAGTGCATAATAAACAATTTTTTCACTATGAGTAGTAATGAGTAATTTAATATTCCTTATTTTTCCTTCTTCAAGCAAAACATCTAATAATTTTGATTGAGCTATCGGATGAAGATGAATTACCACCCGAAATAATTGAATTTATAGATTGGTTAAATGATAAATATGAAAAATGGACAAATTATTAGTGTTAATAATTAGTAAAAAAAAACAATATAAACTATTTGATAAAATATGGATATTTAGGTTTTAATGATTTTAATAAACATATTGCGACTAATATTTAAAATGTGTGAACTAAGGATTTCTAAATCGGAATCAGAAATATTAATTGAACTATTAATGGGTAATGTTATATTGAATTTCTTAATCATAAAATCCCTATAATGATTGTTTACTTTTTCATTATTATGAATGATAAGATTCCTGCGTTTTCTAACTTCTTCAAGTAATAAATGAATTTCTTCCTCTAACAATAGCAAATTATTTTCTCGCAGAAAATTATAGATGAAGTAATAATCAGTAGATGAAATTAATTCAGATTTCTTTTGAGGATCAAAATCTGTGGTAAAAGCAATATATGCTTCACAACTATCTTTTAGGAAAGCTTCAAAATAAGCTAGAAGTGAAATTAATTCTCTTGTTAATAAATTTCTTTCTATATTAAAAAAAGGTTGAAAAATATTTTCAATTGTTTTTTGGTTAATGTTATTCTGAAGGAATTTTTCTTCAAACATTTTTCCTTTTGAAATATATTTTTCACTAAATTCAGTATAAGGTAGGAATCTCTCTTGAAAATGATCTTGAAAGAAGTTCTCTGGAAATTGAAAATAAGCAGGATCGTTAGATTTTAGTTTCAAGTTTTTGACTAATTTATCAAATGATTTTTCTCTATTCAACATAAGAAATTTCATTAATACAATTAAATGCATAGTAGGTTGATCTGGTTCTTGAGAATCAAAAAAACTATTCTTTTCAAAAGAACTAAGTTTCAATGGATCATTATTAATTTCAGGAATCTTTAGAGATTCAATAAAAATTCTAGTCATTTTATGAAATGGTATTTGAATTGGCAAATTTTTTTCGTTATCTGTTATTTTTTGTAATGATGATGAAGTGATGAATCTGTTTTTTGTAATTGTTGATAAAAAATCAAGAAATTTATTATGATAATTCCGAAGAATTTCTTCCTTTTTCAATGTAATATCTCTCCAAAATAATTGCTGTTTGTTTATATTTTAAAACCTTTACAAATTCTTCTCATTTTTTCACAGACGAAATAAAATCGATGAACAAACAAAGTAAATGTCTTCTTCAAGATTTTAAAAAAACCTAGTAACAACTAGGTAAATAAAAAGATAAGAAAGATAAGAAATAGTATTATCAATAAAATATCTTAAGAAACTTATATCATTTAAAAAAAATTAATGGTATAAATTATTTTTTACAAAAAATCCAAAATCCTTTATTAAATATTAAATTTAGATGTTAGGGATGGTTAATATGGATTCAAAAAAAATAATTAATGCAATTGCTGAAGTTGGATATAACAATATTTCTTCACCAATTTTAAAAGATATTAAGATTTTTGCAAAATATCATACTAAAGAATTTAATTTGAATAAAATTGATGGTAATTTTTCAATAAGAGAATTAATGTGTCGATTTCTATTATTAAATGCAGTTTTGGATCAAGGTCCTGATATTTTAGGAATTAGAAAATTATTATCAATGGTTGTTAATAACCTCTATGACAAAGAAATCCAAATAATACATAATCCAAATCATTTTTTCCAAAATATTGGGGAGGTTCTAGAGGAAGTTGAAGATGTACATAAAATTGTAAAAAAAGAAAGAGCCAATGAATGGGCTGAAATAAATAATAGTAATCCTTCAAGATATAATTTATACATGGATAATTGTACACAAACATTAAATTATATTGTATTTCGATGGGGAGTACCTTTATCATTACCAATAGCATTAGAAAGAGATTCCAAAAAAATAGACAAATCCGAATTATTGATTGATTATTTGGAAAATGAGGATGATAAAAAGTGGAAATGTTCAGCTGAAATAATGTCAAAGAAAATCAAGGGACATAAGAAATATGGCTTAGGTAAGGCAATTGGAGATAAAGCTGCTCATCTTTATGCGAAATGGTTTGTTCATTCATTTAATTTAACAAGAAAAAAAAACATTAGCTGGGGAAAATACTCATTTGAAGTTCCATTTGATAGTAACGCTGGCAGAGTTTTATTTAGAACAGGATATTTATTTCATTGGGCTGAATTAAAAGATTATAAAAAATATGATGTAATAAGAGTGAAAGCAGGTAAAGGAAATACTGATTATATTAGAGTAACAAACATTAGAGGTAAATCTGCTACAAAAAACCTTGATGTAATAAATAAATCAAAATACATTGACTTATGCACTAAGCATCTACTAACACATACTAAAGCACCCATAACATTTCACATTCAAAAAATACCAATAGCTCAATTATTAGAAGATGAGAAATATGGTTCGGGGTATCTTGATGATGGATTGATACATATTGGTACAAAGTATTGTTACAACCATGACGAACCCAAATGTTCTAGCTGTCCAATTAGAAAAATCTGCGTAGGTTATAATGAAGATCTAAGTTTAATCTCAAAATATAGAACCTAAATCTATTGGAGTGAATTTTTATTAATTTTTTTAGCCAACACCGAACTTTTTTTATTAAATGATTAATAATATACTCATTGATTTGGAGGTTGGGATATGAATAATAATTGGAAAGAGATTTTTAATGTTCAAGAAAAAGGAAAAAAATTACCTCAATCATTTATAGAGGAAGGAAAAACTATCCTAGGTATTTTACTTACTAACTACCCAAAAAGATTAGATGGGAAAGAAAGTATTATAGAAATGAAAAACAAAAATTCTAAAAATTGGCGTCAAATGGAATGGATGGGATGGTATTTTGAAGAGAAATCTCGAGAAATTTTATTTGAAAAATTAGGAGGCACTATAGGCCCAAAATTTGGCAATACAGAATTTGATTATAGTTTAGATTATGTATGGGATTTTAAAGTTCATACATTAAATGAAAATTGTAGTAATTGGATGATACTTAATGATTCAGAAGCTATTGAATGTGCTATTGAAACACATAATATTATTGGTTATTGTATTTGTGAAGGCAATGTTGAATATGATGATGAAAACCAATCATTCAAAAAATGGCATGACAATTTAAAGGACAAAATAAGTAATTATGAAAAAACAAGGATTCAAAGAGGAGCACCTTCAAGAAAACGAAAAGTTGCAGTAAATATTAACAATTTTCTACTTTTTGGTTTGCCTTCTCTTGATGATATAGAAAGAGGTATAAAAGAAAATTGGATCAAAGGATTCCAACTAAATTTTAGAAATGCTGATGGTTCACCTAGAAGGAACAAATTCCAAATTGATGTAAAAAATATACCAATTGAATATATTATTCCATAATTAAAAAACTAGAAATAATCACTAATTTTAGACTTAGAATTTGGCTTCACCCCTAAAAATTGTTCACGGTAGAACTTTGATATTTTCTTCAAATTATCCTTATTTTCGAGGTATTTTCTTATATTGGGATATTTTTCTATTAGTTCTTCTAATGATGGCATAAAAGTATAGTAAGGTCGATATCTTTCTCCTAATTTTGCATTAGATAAATTATCATTAATGATTTCTTTCATTTTTTCATTAATTTCAAAACCTAGGAAGTGCCTATATGTTAATTTTGCACACACAGCTGTTGTACCATTTCCCATAAAGGGATCAAGAATTAGATCACCTGGTTTAGAACAAAAATCAATTATTCTTATTACAACATCTTCAGGAAGTTTAGTAATATTTTTCTTTTGTCCAGGCATATAGTTTCTTGGAATATCCCAAACATCTAATGGATAATTTTCAAACTTATTGAAAAAATATTTACTTTTATTTTTTACTGCGAATAAGATATGATAATGACTGGTTACAAATTTCCTCTTTGTAAAAACACCAAATTGATATTTCCATATTATATGATTAATTACTTCCAACTTTGCTTTTTTGAGTGCTGTTAAAACATCATTTAAATTAGTCCAACCTGAGAAGATAAATACTGATGCTGTATCTTTCATTATTCTTGGCAAACCTGAAATCCATTTGAGTGTGAATACATCATAATCTTCTTTGATTTCACTATAACCTTCGATAACAAATTCACTTTTTCGATTATATATTGATTCCATTGAATCAAATTCAATTCCAAAAGGAGGATCTGCAATAATTAAGTCAATCGATTCAGTTGGTAACTCATTTATACCTGAAATACAATCTTTGTAAATGATTTTATTTGATTCTTTGAATTCAATGTTATAATCATTATACATTTTTTCTGCTTCTTTGATTTCCCAATCATAATCAGGTTCAAACTGCAATTGGGCTATGCCTGGTACATATTTTGAATTCCTTCTACTCATTTCATTCTACTCATAAAGTTATTGAATATTTTATGTATAAAAGTAATCTTTTAAAAAATCTCTGTAAAGAGTATAGAAAAAGTATTTCAAACTATTATTAATAAATTATTTACTCAATTATAATGATAAAAATAGAAACTGTAAAGGAATTGAATCTACTGAAGATACAAACACGGAAGTAGAAAATAATCTTAACTTCAATAGTGATATACTAAACTCATGAGAGATATCTACAAATTTCCATTACAGTTTTTCTTTATTCATATATTCAAATTACATTAAGTTCTATAAAAAAGAATCAATTTCTTCTTCAAATTCTTAAAAATCCTAGTTTAGACTAAGGAAAATTCAAACAAAAATAAAAATAATAAAAAATACCATAGAATGCTCGGCCCTCGCTTCTTCTTTAAGGTCTAGAAGTCCATTTCGGTAATGACACGCTTAGGTGGTAAGTACATGCCGGCTGAGCATCTCGCCCGAAGACTCGACGCGTACACCGCATGCCTTTCAAACTG
>Ga0307376_10005506_pt1 | contig 11383 bp, 25 predicted proteins | sample TR2MG_FD_202536 | JGI IMG/M metagenome (GOLD analysis project Ga0307376, IMG submission 202536) | Soil microbial communities from Risofladan, Vaasa, Finland - TR-2 | ecosystem: Environmental > Terrestrial > Soil > Coastal area > Acid sulfate soil | place: Finland: Risofladan, Vaasa | collected... | reverse complement strand
TGCATGCCCTCTTTTTCCTAATACCAATTTTATTATCAGCATAAATCCACTGATCTTTTTCAAATACAATCAGCCAACCTCTAGTCTTCGCTGTGATCATTCTTCCTCTTCCTCACTAGGGATTTCAAATCTCATCTTCACATCATAACCTTCTTTCTCCAACTGAATCCATTTATATCTCATATCGCAATATTGAAAACCACTCCATTCATTTACCCAGCATTCATCAATCATGTCCCAAATGTCCAAATAGTATTTCTTTCGTGGTGTCATTTTCTATTACCTTTCTCTTGCCTTGCGTGTGACATTTACACTATCAACCTATGATGCACTATTGCACCCAAAATGTGTGAAATATGAACCTGGAATTCCTATACCTCTCTTGGGTAGTATGACTGATTTTGACTGATTGACCTATTATGCATGATATAAACATGACCCGATACGTGTTTCTAGGAACGATGTGTGTTATAAACATTTGACTGTCCTGCCTTACCCCTGGTGCGACCCTAATGAGTTTAACTAACTCTAATAAACTTACCCTGGGGCAGTGCTTGAGATGCGCCCATAGCCCAAGGTTTATTAGCCGGTTAAAGCCTAACCCAGGAGATCTCCCCTTAATAGGCCGGTTATGCTGCGGCTCTGCCAGACTAGAAACAATCATTCCTAGCACCTCTAGAAGATAAGAAGAGAAGATAAGAACAGGACAATCATGCACAGCCAAGGACCAAATGCCAGCAACGACGCCAGGCTTAATTCCCATTATTGCATCCATCAGGACATTACACCTTTAATAGGCTCAATCAAACAAATGCGATCCCATAACCACATCCCACTTATCAACCCCACTACCATACTACCTATTACTATCATCATATCAACCTATCATACTGACCTTAATAGGACATACAGGAGTACGAGTATTAACAACCCTATAATAACCCTTATATGATTCATTATATCATTACTCTTATTACCTCTATTCATAGCAAAGGATTCTCCCTATATTTCTTTCTCTTTCTTTCCACGCCTATGCAAATTAATTATCACATCCAATTCAATATCTTCTTACCTTTAAAAATAAATGCGTATAGCTTAATCCACCAAAGCATTCCATATATTATGCCAAGGATATAGCACATCAGTCCTAAGATAGATAGCATTTCATTCTCCATTGCTTATTCATTTCATTTCCTAATTGTGATAGGACTGATATTCCTGATTGTCCCTATACTGATACACGATTGAGATCTCAAACAGGAATGCTGATGCTGAACTGAATGTCTCTCTATCATCTTTATTAACCATTCACTTACTCCCATCTCTGATCCTCTTATCTCTCCTATCCAAACAGAATTGCAATCAGTATTATGTTTCATTATCCTAATTGTCCTACCATATTACTGCTGATATATTCTGTCATTTTAAAATGGTTTCCATTTTGAATTTCCGTTTTCCTGAAATTGTCCTATCTGATTTCATATGTCAACCCTATAACCAAGCCTATGTAAGCGCTTGTAAGAGGTGTTTGCTATAGCCTTAATAGTCTTACCCTTTAGTGATCCAACTGTCCACTCTTCTCCATCTCAACCTTAAGATAGCATGGCTTATCATATAGCCTCGTCATCACCACCCCATCTTCCTTTGATTGAATAATGACAACATCAATACCAATAGGCTTAAAGCATCTATGGCAAACAAATCCATCCTTACCAAAATCTTCATCTTTCTCTTCACCCATTACTCCTCCTCTCCTCTATTGATTTTAATATCCATCTGCCTTAACTCTTTAATGGCAACCATCTCTTTATCAGTCTCATCCTTCCTTATATATTTTGGCTTTCCTCTTCCCCAGATCTCCTTCATCTTCTTTTCCATTCTCTTATACTCATCCTCATTACCTATCTGCCTGCGACCTATGACAGGAATGCCAAACCTCTTAAGCCAAATGATAATCATATTGCGCCTATCATAATAATCATCAATCAGCATAACATAAGTTGCTAACTCATCAACGTCTGATATATTGATCTGTTTCCTCTTTCCATCTATTGCTCCTAAAGACTCCATCCATTCAACAATCATAGAGCGCATAACATTATCAGTAGAAGAGATAAGCAAATCAAAACTTAGCCTCCTCCAATCACTATCAGTAATGATAACCTTTTGCTCTTTCTTATCCATTCTCTCCTTCCATCTTCTTTATAAGATTTGCCAAAGTTTTTTGTATCACCAGTTCTTTCTCCTCTTCATTCAATCCAGTAACATCAATCCTTTCCAATATGGGTCCCTCTTCATCTTTTGCTCTACTGCTGATCCTGTCACTGTTCTTATTAGCCCTAAAAGATTGACTTTCTCCTATGACACCATTACCCATCTGAGCCTTTAGAACTTCTGTTGAAGAATTCAATATGGTGAGTATTCCATTCTGTAACCGGCTTATGAATTCCATAAGCATAGCAACAGAGACTTCCTTCCCTTCAGGCAATATTACATTAACATTTGTAATGCCATCTGTAAAGCTTATATTCCATTCGTGAGATTGGCCTTTGTCATTCCTTTCAATGTCATCCTTCCAAATGGTAACACTCATTCTTCCAAATTCACTTACTAATTCCATCTTATTCTCCTTTTGATTTATTAATCTTTTATACTGATCCTCTCTAATCCTTTTGCATATAGCTGGCATGATTGAACGAAACGTAATGTCCTCTCCTATCTTCTTTTCCATCTCTCTTTTATTCTCATAATTGCTTTCCAATATGCCAGCTTAAATGTAAACAATGGATAATGTTTCTTCTTACTGCCTACTGAACCTATATACCAAAACCGGCCTTTAGTATTACAAGCCATGCATGTGTCCTCTCTCAGCCCCACATGCTGTGGGCTCTCTGTACTGAATACTTCTATCTTACATGTCGGACAAATGTATATATAGGTATATTCCAACTTACCACTCACAACACAGTCCCACTAAATGGTGAATCAGGATCTACTTTCATCCTCATAACCTTTGGTGTGAATAATATTGTTTTCCCAGCCTCTCCATATAGCCTTACAACTTCAATAGCCTTCTTGACCTTCTCCTCAGCCTCCTGATTAGTCAATCCAGCAATTTCAGCAAACCATCTGAACCCATCATACTCTACCGGCTTATTCTCTACCAACTCTCCAGCGTGTAAAAGAAAATAGAAGATCTGATCAGCCAGCCTCTTCTTATCTCCTCTAGAAACACCTAATCCCAAATATCCTACCCATTCATCTATAATCTCTTTCAGATCTGCTTTGAGTTTATGCTCTCTATCATACTTCATCCTTTTTCCTCCTTCTTATCATCAGCAATAAGATCCTTTCCTAATCTTGATCCTAATATAGCAAGAATCCTTGAATCAGTCATCTGATCCATAATCTTCTGTATATTCAACCAACCTTTTTTATCTAGATAACTTATAAAAAACATTTCAGGATCATACTTAAGATGCTCAGGATAACTATGATACCAATGATTAAATAACCTGCATATGGCCATTCTCTTAGAAAAGGAAAGAGGTCGTTCAACTGTCTGCTCTAATGTCCCAGCAATCAGTTCTAAACCATCAACCTTTTGAAGAATACTATTTGCTTCATCTAGAGCATCTATGCATTTAGCACAACCACCATCACAATCAACTCCAAATCCCTCTAAACAGCAAACCTTCTTTAACATCTCCAACCTTTTGGTCAAGTCCTTTATTGCCATCACCTTTTCTATTTGATTCATCCTATCCTCCTAATTCAATAACAGGAACTGCTGTTCTTTTGTCTACTCCGACTATTTCTGAAAAAGCCTCTTTACCATCATCAACTACCAATAAGCTTTTTATGGATTTTATCGGAACATACCGGCTATATTCAGAATCATAAAAAACAACCAACTTGTCCTGGTCGTTTTCAGTGAGGGCACCCAAAACTCTTATCAGATCTTTTACCTTTAAAGGATGTATAATTTCCTTCTTTTCAAAATGCGGATTTCTCAAACTCTTAATTTCTTTTTTCACTTTTACTCCTTTTGGCAAATCTTCCTCACCCACATGATCCTTCAGCCATTGCTGGCCACCTGGTGTTCTTAAAAGTTCTTTTAAAGCCTTCTTTCTTTTTCTTCTTTCTCTATAATTCATTTTCACCACTTAGCAAAAAACAAAACCCACAGAATAACTAATAAGAGAATAAAAAGAAAATAAAACACTGCTTCATTAAGCAAATACACAAAATTCCTTATTAAACTCCCAGAAAAATCTCTATCCTTTTTTTTCTTTTTCATTTTAATAACTCTTCCAATAATCGCCCCATGACGAAAAGCCATAAGGAGGTTTCCCACCATATGCCAATTCCCTCAGCTTCTCTCTAGCTTCATAAAACGATATTCCAGTTTCATCCATTTTTGCTTGTATATCTTCTTTGGTTGGCTCTTTCTTTGTGGCCAACTCACGATCCCTTTTAATACTGGCATCATAGTCAGCTTTAAAATCCTTTAAAATAATAACCGGCAATTTCATGACTTGACAATTCTGGCTAAACAGCCAATTCTCTATCCTTCTGAAAAAACCTTCAGCAACCATTTCCTTTTCCTCTTTTGAACGATTTGGATCAGCATTAAAATTATAGTCATAGCCAGCATGGCCATCATCATCTATAAATGTAATACTAATTGTGTGGTCATAAGAACCTTTAACATTAGTCGTTATTATCAATTTAGCCATCTTAATTCCTCCATTTTAGCCTTATATCTCTATTTTCCTTGCACCCCTGTAAAACGAGGCCATGTAAGGCCATTTGCAAGCCAAACGAGGACGAGCCCATACCTATACCTTTATAAATAAAAAATAAAAGAGTCAGCATTTTATCCTTAACCAAAAAAGGCAAAGAGGTTTCAGCCAACTCTTTCATTTCTTGATTCACCCTTTTTTATCCTTTCTTCAAATTCAATCCTTTCTCTCTTTTGCTCATATGTTGTGTTCCTCTCCTTCCTCTCTTTCCTGCGTTTCCTTTTTGAAGTTGTTCCTTTCTTTGAACTCATTTATCTCCTTTTCTGTGCAATCCGGACAATAGTAAGTGTACATTTTATTCTCCTCACCATTGTATTTAACATTCCATTTCCAAAGCTCAAGCCCTTTCATAATTACATTATGATCAGAAGTTTCAAAAATCAGATATTGCCTACAGCCTTCAGTCTCACATTCAACCACATAAATTCCATCAATATTCATACCAATACCAGCCATTGCCATTATAGCCTTTATTGGTGGTTTAATTAGCCTTTTTAAAATGTTTTTCTTTTTCATTCAGTCCTTAATAAGAGTCGTCTCCCCTTTCTCTCTTCTAGCCTCTGTCAAAATATCAGCTGTTATTCCATTAATATCTGTTATCTGTGCCCATCGCTCTAAAAGCATTTCCCAATTTCCTTTTACAAAATTCCTCACCTCTAATGGGTGACTGGTAAAAGCATCTTCCTCGCACAGATAAATAGCCAATATGCAAAGTGAGCTGAAAAAATTTTTCCAAAACAAGGTTAAAACATCATTGAGGACATAAGCCTTTCTGGAAGGTTTATTGAATAATGCACTAAAGACTTCATATTTTAAATTCTTATCCCAAAGGCAATCAGCCATTCTGTCATGACTAATTTTCATTTATTTCCTTAGAAAATGACCAAATAAATCTTCCCCAATATTCATCAAGCTTTTTCAAGATCTCATAATTTATCATACAAACCCAACCAACGCATCCTTCTATTACAGGCCTATCATTATACTCTTTTTCAATCCTAACTCCTAATTTTTCCAAAAATTCTCTATCCTCTTTTTTACCAATTATCCAGCCATCATAAATCATTCAGATTTTATGTCTTCCTTTCTCTGCTTTTCCACAGCCTCTATTGCTGTAATCATCGTTTCATACTTAGCCCTTTCGTGTGCTAATAGCATCACTTCAACTTTCAATTGCTGTTCCCTTTCAACCACCTCTTTTAGCTTTTGGCGAAAAACCTTTTCCATACCATCTGCGCTAAGATCTGCAAAACTCATCTTTTCCAAATCTTTTAAAGGAGACTCTTTATTGATCTCATTAATCCCAACACGATCTACAGCCAATAATGGCACTTCTTTTTTAACCGGCTCTTTTGGCTTAACCTTTTCATCATCAACACTAGCCTTTCTGCCAGTTATTTGTTCTATGTCATACGTCACCCACGGAATCCCAATATTATCTTTTTCTATATCACCACCTTGCTCATAAGTGATCTGCTCCTCTGCACTGACAAGCCCAATGACAAACTCTTCTACTCTCGCTTTTGGGTGTTCTTGAAAAAATTTATTTACCAAATCAACCTTTATGATGCCAAGCATGTCTTTGGCCAACTTTTGATTCATATTAGAACCTCTTGCTCGTGCAATTGCTACATGCTCAGTCTCACACAACTGGCATTTATAAACAGCCCTAAGCTCGCACAATGGGAAGTGGCCTCTTTTAGCTTGACCATCTTTTACTTCAAACCTATTTTCCATTATATCTCCTTATAAATAAATAGAAAGAAGACCAGCAATAATTCAGCAAATGTAGCACTAAGCATACACTCATCTACCAACCTTCTCTTCCACTTTAAAAACGATGATTTTTATTGTCCCCATTCAACCCTTTTTGTCCTCTTTTTCCTTTCTCTTTCTTTCCATTATATATATCCTAATGGTAAGATAAAAAATAATCGGCCATACCACAGAATCAATTATATCATGAATCATTTATTACCACCAAAGATGCCTTCAAGCAATTTACCAACTCCATAACCAAGCCCACCTATCATAAAATCTTGAACGACCCCACCTTTCTTCCCAGCATACCGTCTAAATTCTGAAAAGGCCGTATTCAAAGCATCATAATTATTTTGCTGAGCAATAGCTGTTACTTTAAAATTACCAATCTCTGTTGCCAAATTCAAAATCTTTTCATCCTGTGTGGCTTTGATGATCCCAGCATTCAAAATTTGCTGTTTATAATTCGGCTCCCTTTCCAAAGTAAAATCTGACCAATCTGCCCACCTAGTAACACCAAGCCTAAATGATTCCAAAGAAAATTCAACCTTTTCAGCATCAGCATTCCACCAGATCTCATTTGTATCCAATAAACCTCTAGCCCTGCTTATCAATTCATCAGGTTTTTCTTTTGCTATTTCTGCTTCTAATTTTTCCATTTCAATCTTAGCTTCTTTTTGTTTAGAAATGAGATCTTCATTTTCAGCACTTGCCTCTGCTATAATCCTGTCCTTCTTTAAATTATCAATTTCCAATTGATCATTCTCTTCATCTTTTTCCTTAATCAATTTTTCTGTGCTTTTTCTAATATCATTTGCTTCATCCATAAAAATCTTGGCTGTTCTTTTAGCCTCTTTTGTGGCACCGCATTGATATGCAACCACGAATAGAAAAATGGCTAAAATGCCAATAAGAAATAAAAATGGTTTTGCTTTGATTAAGTTAAAAAGTCCTTTCATCTAATGCTCCTATTATACTAAACTTTATCTAAAAAATTAAGCCTCTTCCATAATAAATTCTGATATAGCACATGCCAAAACTTTAGCCATTATTTTCTGATTGCGAAAATTAGACAAATACCTGCATTCTTCAGCATCTGAAAGGAATCCCAATTCTACTAATACTGCTGGCATCTTGGTGTTCTTAAGAACATAAAATGGCATCATCTTCTCTTTAGTCTTACTCCAACGCTCACCAATCTTTACTCCTCTATCAATTGTTGGAATTGAATTCTCATTACTCACCAAAGCTTTTTGAATCGCTTCAGCAAACCTCTTTCCTTTGACAGAGCCTCTACAATAATATGTTTCAATTTCTAATCCATACTTGCCTTTTACCTCACGAGCATTAGTATGTATGCTAAGAAAAAGATCTGCTGGCTCAGCCGGTTTTGTTAAAGACTTAATAATGCTATTTGCTTTCAAACAACGATCTTTTAAACTAATAAATATATCAGTTTCTCTACTCATAAAAATTATAACATTAGAATAGTTTAATTTCAATTCTACTTCCAAATATGTAGCAACAGCCAAGTTGATATCTTTTTCTTTAACACCAAACACAGGATTAACAGCACCAGGATCCTTTCCACCATGGCCAGCGTCTATTACTATTATTTTTTTCATAATTCTCTCCAACCATCTTCAGTCTCTTCATATTTATCACGAAATAATATCATAGCCTTTTCTTTTGGAGATGCTGATCTATCTGCTACAGCTTGATGAAAAAGCTTTACAAAAACACCATAAAGTTTTTGACTTCCAAAAACCTTCAGATAAAATTTCTTTTCACTTGCGCTTATCTCGTCTGCCATTTTCTCTCTACCTTATGAACAAGGCCATGTAAGGCCATGTAAGAGGTGATCGCTATAGCCCTAATAGTCTTACCCTTTATTTGGATCATGAGCTGTCCTATAAGCTTCAGGGATATTAATATGGTCAGCCCAATAAATCGTCTTCATAGAACATTGAAGTCGTTTCAGCACTCTATTAGAATGGGCAATTGCTTGTCTGAACTCACTATACCTTTCTATCATCATTTGCCTATAAATATAATGAGTCGTATAAGCTAAAAGCAGAAAACCTAAGAACAACCAAACTAAAAATAAAAGCTCTTCACCAGTCATTCTTCCTCCTCTTCTTTTTCTATCAAATATTCAACCTCTATGCATTTACATTTACATGTTGCACAAAATTTATTGCCATTGATTTCCAAAATAGCAGCATGATGGCAATTACTTACCATTAAAAGTTTATTTGTGTTTTCACTCATCATAAATTTCTCCTGCATAGCAATGACTGCCAGCTATCATATATGGAAAAGCTTCAAAAAATTCTATACCATCTTTAACTGAAAGCATCTTCATATTCCTTTTATCAACATACGACTCAGCTAATGTCTGCCCACCAAAATACTTGCCTTTTAGAATGACAATTTTTTTCTCTTCCTCATCCCATCCTAGAATGCAAAGAACCTTATCCTCGCCTTCCATCTTGACTTCAAAAATCTTAACCTTCCTCATTTTTTCTCCTTACTGTAATTGAATGTCATATAGATTGCTAAATTTGACACTGTTGAAATCTGTCATCTTAGAGAATGTCTGCACCCTTCTCCAAAACTTATCAACCACATAAGGACTATCAGCATAAATGGTCCTTAAAACTTTATCAAGCGACGACCTATTATTGAGCAATCTCACAGCATCATCTTTAACACTTTGAAGAATTTTTGTCCAACCACCGACATCTAATTCATACAACTTATTGAATCCAGCTATAGGACTAATGCCATAACCCAATGCTTCTTTCATACCAAATCCACTATCTATTGCTATCAATGCATTATTTGAAACTAAAAAATTACTGCCATGCCTATCCCAATTCCCAATTAAAATATCAAATGTTGCCATCCTCTGTCTTTGATATTCACTAATAAGATTTTGCTGGCGATAACTTTTCCAAAGCTCTCCTGGCACCCATTTCTGCACAGAACCTTTTCCTATTGAACCAACTTTAAACACTGTTTCAGGAACAAGATCGTCCCATCCTAAAGCTTTGGCAACTTCATATGCTGCCACTTCTGATTCTGATCCTGCTACCTTATAAATGCCAGATTCACCATTTGATAACTTAACCTTATATGAATCATTAATACCTTTTTCACCATGGGCAAGCCTTCTTTCACTAACAATAGTTGATTCGCCAAATTTACTACCACCTGGTGAAAAAAGAATGTCTGTATTGCCATCTGGTCGCAGCACTATTCCTGATGAAGTCTTGAGCACTCTAACACCATCCTGAAAACCAACCACAGCGAAAGTAGAATAATCTCCCCTTACAAACCATATCTCTTGTCCCTCCACAAGAGAAGTATAATCAGTAATTAACAACCCACCTTTGGCTTGAACAGCCCTAATAGTCTTCACCAATGCAGAAGATGAGATGGTTGGAACTATGCGAAGATTGCCAGCTTGACCAAGTTCTATTGCTCGCTGGTTCCACATCTTTCTTTGACCTATCCAATATATTTTATCAGCACCAGTAGTGATTGCTACCATCTGCCTGGCCTTGTACATTTTTGCCATATATTTTTCCACTTCTGCTTGCAACTGACCACCCACTTCTGTCCCTTTTGGATCAATCATTTTAGCTTGACGACCAGGAGCCATAAGTGCTCCTCTTGTTCCACTTCCTGCCAAGTCAAATGTAGTCCGAGAGACTTTTTGCACAAATTCTAAATGACAATAACATTTCCATCCGCATTTAGTATCACCAGCACCAGGCACTGTTGGCAATGTTTCTCCTGTCCAAGTTCTTCCAGACAAAGTAGGACAGTCAACGCAATGAACAGTTTGAGGAACACCAAGCACCCAATGAATTTCCATATTACTACCGGCTCCACGCACCATTCCATTATAGCGCATAGCCTTTAAGCTATCAGGATACATCCCAGCACGCTGGGCATAATCCCATTGCTTCTGTGTATATCCTGGCAATCTTTTGCCAGAAGCATCTCTAGGTATTTGGCTGGCAGGAACATGTTTAGGATTTGCCATATCCCTTAAGAACTGTTTGAAATATGCTCCTTCCTTGTTCAAATATCTTGCCATAAGTCGCAACTCTGATGGTGGAATTGCCAGATCTTGAAAAAATGGATTGCCAACAGTCATGCCACCGCCTCTAAACATACCAGTCATAGCTGTTTTAGTTGCTGATCGCCATTGGCTAAAGGCCGTATTATAATCAAGTGATCCAGTCTGAAACTTACCGACTATATCAAGCATTGATTTGTGATAAGCACCAGTAGATGCAGCAACCAAATCTAACCCAGACTTCATCAGTGCCTTATCTCTAATGCCTAACTGGAAAAATATGTCAGCTTGTGCTTGAGCAACAGCATCTTTTGCAATATTGCCCACAAAGGCTTTATCTGCCTCCTCCAAAATATCAATGTAATTTGTTAAAGATTCAGAAAAAAATTGCATCTATTACCTTTCGTCCCAATGATCACCCAAATCCTCTTCTCTTTCTATCCCAACCGGTTTGGTGCCTTCTAAATCCTTCTGAGTTTTTATCTTCCAAGCAGCCAAATCTTTTAGATCATCTAAAGCATAGCGCAGATAAGGACTATTGCGTATCATGGCCATAGTCTCTGGTGATATATTAATAGGATCATCACCTTCCTCTCCTGGTTGGGCAAGCGCATAATTTTTAATATCTTCTTTATTAAAACCTAAAAGCTCTTGAAAAACCCACATACTGTTTAAAGCACCAATCTTTGTTGTATATATTTCAGCAATCTCAGCTTTTACTTTTTCC
>Ga0307376_10005500_pt1 | contig 11393 bp, 11 predicted proteins | sample TR2MG_FD_202536 | JGI IMG/M metagenome (GOLD analysis project Ga0307376, IMG submission 202536) | Soil microbial communities from Risofladan, Vaasa, Finland - TR-2 | ecosystem: Environmental > Terrestrial > Soil > Coastal area > Acid sulfate soil | place: Finland: Risofladan, Vaasa | collected... | reverse complement strand
ATAGAAAATATAAGCTATTTAAATTTATTTAACTCAAAAATTAAATATCATATTTTACTAAATCTAATAAATAACGAACCAAATTAACAATTTCATCTCTAATATACCTTTCTTTTTTGACCTACATTCAAAATTTAAATATTTAAAATCTCTATTTGTAATGATATGGAAATGAGAGAGAAACAAAATAAATTTCTTATTGGCAAACTAAAGCATAAGTACCTACAGAAAATGTTAAGTGAATTTGTATCAACCACTCATTTAAAAGATGATAGAGTTGTTGTAGGTTCTAACATTGGAGAAGATGCTGCTGTGATAGATATGGGCGATAAATATCTCGTCGCAAAAACAGATCCTATAACATTTGTAACTGACGAAATTGGATATTACGCAGTTATTGTAAATGTAAATGACGTGGTTTGCATGGGGGCTACTCCAAAATGGTTCCAATCAACTATTCTATTACCTGCTAAACAAACTGATGAGGATTTAATTGAAACAATTTTTAGGAATATCCATGATACATGTAAATCTTTAGGAATAACCGTGGTTGGAGGTCACACCGAAATTACAGCTAGTCTTGATAGGCCCATAGTGATTGGGTCTTTACTTGGTGAAGTTGATAAAGAAAAACTAGTATTATCCTCTGGGGCTAAAGAAGATGATTTGATAATCTTAACCAAGGGGATTTTTATTGAGGGCACTTGCATTATAGCTCGAGAAAAAGAGAATTTCTTAAAAATGAAAGGATATAGTAATCAATTTATTGAGAAATGTAAAAATTACCTTTATGATCCCGGTATTAGCATATTTAAGGAAGCCGTTGTATCTAATGATAATTTTACAGTAACATCAATGCACGACATAACCGAAGGAGGATTACTATGTGGATTAGCCGAAGTAGCAATCGCATCTGAATTAGGCTTATTAATCAAAAAAGATAAAATTAATGTCTTACCAGAGCCGAACGAATTGAGTAAACTTTTTAATATTGACCCTTATAGCACAATATCTTCGGGATCTCTAATAATTTCAATTAATCCCGAATTCGCTAGAGATTTAATTAATTTGTTAGCTAAGAATGGGGTTCCATCAGAAACAATCGGAAAATTTACAAAAGATGAAGGTAAATATCTCATACTAGATGGGAATAATAAAAAAAAGGCTATGATTTACACTGAAGTAGACGAAATTACTAAAATTTTGTAATTTTTAAGTTAAAAGATATCAAATCTGCATTTTTAAGATAAATATTCAACTTTTATTCTTTTACTAAGATTTTTATTTCTGAATTTTCACCTCATATATACGGGTATTTTATGTTTTTATAATAAGGGATGTAAGGAATTTATTTGTCTATCTTAATAATTTAAAGTATGATTATAGTGGTTAATAAAGAATTACGAGGAATTCTTAAATCCATTGGAGAGCACGCTAAGGGAAGAGATTTAACCATTAAATTGAATTCTCACGTTTTTTTTGAAATATTAGAAGCCAAAAATAATGTTTTAAACAAATTTAAAGAAAGAATTAACAAAGATTGGAAGGAATTTAAACTAAAAAATCAGAATCGTATAATTAAAAAAACCTACAGTTCTTTCTTCTTTCAATATTTCGACGAACTTCTTACATTTTATTTACAAAACTTCTGCGGGTACGATACTAATTCTTTAAAGTTAATAGTAAAAGAGAAGATATCTGACGATAATTTATTTTTAGAGTATAGTTACAATCTATCTCCCGAAGAAAAGGAAATTTTTAATGAATTTGCTGAGGATTTTAACGATAAAGTTGATGGTCTTACTACTCCATCAGGATATCTCTATTCAGTAATTGCAATACTTGGAGTAGTTCTGAGAAAACTATTAGATGAAAAATTTTACATCGTTTTAGACGGTGTTGTTTTAAAGAATGGTGAAAGTAACGTTCTGAATTTCTTAATCGTTATCAAAAATAGTAAAGATGAATTATTTGAAAATTATTATTACATGAATTTATATTATTTTTTAAAATACTTTAAAGAGGTTCCTAAACAGTATTTTGATAAATTATTAGCTGGGAGGGAAAGGGTATACCAAATCGCTCTTGACGAATATTCTAATGCTAAAGTGAACCTCGTTGATCTTTTATATTATTTTTATAAGAAATGTAATTTATTAGAAAACTTTTCCGCGATCTTAGATTTCTTCAATTTTGTATGCTCGCGAGTAGAAGATTCGGTGTTTCCAAAACTAGATATTATTAGAAAAGAATTCTTGCGGAATTTCGATTATACTGATGAAAAAAAGAACTCTCTTTTACGAATTTTTGATTTTATCGACAAAAAATCTACTCTCTATTCGACATTTCAAGCAAACAATTTACCCTCCCAAAAATCTCAATTTAATTTATTTCTATTATATACAAAATATTATTTTGGAAGTGGAAGTTTAGAATCTTTAGAAGTAAGCGATCTCTTATTTTTGCCCAATGAATTCAAAGCAAAATTAACTGATTTTAATAACAAAACCGAAAGTGTGATCGATGCTAACACTATTAACGAAATCCAAGAGTTTTTAGATAATCTCTCGATTTTGACAAACATCAAGAACCCAGATATCTTTTTTATGAAAATATTTAATAAAGAACTCTCCCAATTTAATCACGATTTCTTTAAAGCATTTCTACTTAGTTTGAATTCGAGTATATCGCGTTTGATTGGGATTGAAAATAAGACTTTAGAAGAAGATCCGAGTAATGAACCATTAAATTTTAAGATCGTAGTGGATCATATTTGTAGAATGCTATATACCTTAATAGACAAAATCTTTCTCAGAAAACTTCCAAGCCAAGCGTCTAAAAACTTTATAGACCCAAGAAGTAGATATATTGGTAAAAATATCGCATTGAGGGTATTAGAGTTATTTATTTTTAGTGATTTAAATGTTTCAGATGATGTTTGGCCTGATTATATTATAAGCATGAATAAAGACGCTTTATTAAAGGATTTAGGAAATTACAAAATTGAGATACCTGAAAAATATTTCTATCGATATGAAGATATTGCTAGATTTGTTATTACATTTAATTTTCAGTCGTCGTCCTCACAGATAATATTCGAGGAGTGGTTAATCAAAGGACTTATAACTCCAATTATCAATTTTATATCGAAAATTCGTGATTTGATAAAAAATGATGAAAATAAAACGGAGATATACAAGATATTAAGAAATTACTTTGTTAAGGACGCTAAACACCAAGAAAATCTACAAGATATCGATTTTGTTTGCCAACAACTCGCAGTTTTTTGGGATGATGCTGATTAAATCTATTAACTTTTAAGGTATATTAAAAATTTTAGTAAATCTTTCAAAATTTTGTATTATACTAAAAATCGGTATCTGAGATTCTCTTTCCTCGCTGAATTTATTTAGAGTTATTAAACCTGATATTAATTTAACACTTTTGTTTAATTGGGCATCAATATCCTGTAATTCTTTTACACATAAAATAGTAGGGTACGATACATTTCTAAAACCCTCAATAATTATAAGATCAACCTTATATGGGCTATTATTGAGCCAGTTTATTAAAGCTTCTAAGCTGATTTTTTTATTGAGATAAACAGCGTTTTGATTAAACTTATTTTTAATAACAGAAAAAATCGCACCAGCTTCAGAAAATTTGAACGAATCTTTTCCTTTTTCGTCGATTCTATGTTCATGTATGTTTTTTACAACGCTAACTTCAAGATTAAATTCGGTTTTAAATTTCTTGATAATAAATTCAATTAAATGAGTCTTTCCACTTCCAGAATATCCGATCACACTAATAACTTTCATTTTTAATCACAGAATCTAAGAACTTGAAAAATACTAGAGATTTAATATAATCATTAATATCTAAAATGTGTTAATAGATTAAAGATTAGCTTTTGAAAGAAAGGAGAAGTTTTAAGTAATTATGCCAAAAAAGAACGAAATCATAGTTTTTGATGCAAATTTCTTTATTTGTATGAACTCGATTAGAGCTAAAAATATCCTTGGAAACCTTGATACCGTCGCATCGGATTTAGGGTTTGAATATTACATTAGCGCCGTTGTTTTTGATGAAATTAAAGCACCTCACACATTCCGTGAAAAATTCCAAAAAATCATACATGTTGAAGAAATAACTAATTCTGAAATAGAAACTATTAAAAACGATCTTATTGAGCGAGGTATTCGGTTTCCCGCTCAAGATCCTGACTTATCTTTGCTTTCACTCTCTCAAAAATTGCTCGATAAAGATAATAATCGTGCTATTAATATTTTATTGGTTTCAGATGATTTTAAACTTGTTAAAAATGCTAATTTATTCTTCCATGGAAAGATCAATATTTTATCGCTCTCCAGCTTTTTACTAAAGATTCACAGAACGATTTCCGATAAGCAATTACGGAGTTATTTTAAAACTATTTGGAAAAAAAGTTTAAACTACACTTTATCTTATATGATCGAACGTTCTAAAATTTATCCTGCTGAAGAAAAAATAACATGGTTAATTGAGAAGGCAATAAGTGTGACTCAGGACTCTATAATAACTCAAGACGCACATTATGTTGATAGCCAAAAAGGTCCCGTTAAATTTGAAATAGGATCAAGCAAATATGAACAAGAAATAGCCATTTGCGAAAAATATATTGAAAACCAGAATCTAGCAAGTAGTGAAGAAGAATTAGTAACGGGGATATTAAATTTCCTTGAAAACTTAAAAATCTCTCGTGAATATGTAAAGCAAGCTCGCAAGGCAATTGAAAAGCACGATTCGAAGAAAGCGGTAACATTTTTAAAGAAAGGAAATGGTTTCTTGATTTCGTTATTGCAGATTGCTTCAGGTCAATTAACCAATTTAAAAGATTACGAAATCGTTGAGAAGTTAATCTGTAGCGAGATTTCTAAGATGGAATTCTTAAGAGCTTTTTTACTAATTTCTTTAGGTAGAGTTAATAATGCTATAGACTCTTTAGAAAGAGCTGCTTTATTTTCTACAATAATCCATAATCACCAAACATGTTTAACTTTAAACTATGTAAAAGCGTTAATTTTACTGTTTCATGGACTTTATAATAACGCCGTAATGGCATATAACTTTACAGAAGAGCTCGCTGATATTTATAACGACGGAAGACTAAAACTTAAATGTGCGATCGGAAAAGCAATTGTTCTCTATATCCAAGGCGAAGAAACTGATACTGCGATGGCAATCATGGAAGAAATTTCAACTATGGATATGGAAAAAAATCATTTAGATACTATTATAGTTTTTAGCGAGTTAGGAGATTATTTTTTAGCTCTTGGTCATTCACAATTGGCAGTAAATCTCTACAATGAAGCATTAGAAATCAGCATTGACTATAATTTAAAAATTAGAAGTGATTCACTAATAGAAAAGTTAAAGAGAGCTTACATTGCGACCGTTCTAAATGGATATTCTACTGAAGATATTATGATCGATAAGTTGGATGTTTTACTCAATAAGGCGTATTCAGTAAAAGATACCGAAAAATATAATGAACAAATAAAAAAAATTTCTATGTTTAACATTTTGTTCTATACTCCATTCCCTTACATATCAGGAAAAAAAAAAGTTATTCCTTTTATCAACCTCCCTAAGGAATTACAAGAAGATTATTTAGAAGTTGTTCATTTTGAGAAGTTAGAAGACGCTAATACTTCCAAATATCTTTTCATAGTCTATCATTATGAATTAGGTTTGTTAGGCATTATTCTAAAAACTGATGAAAATGTTATAGGTATCGCTGAGAATTACACTTTAAAATTAAAACCAACTTCAAAAGTTAAAATATACAATCCAAGCGAAGAATTAAAAGATACTTATTTAATTAGAGCGCTTATCGAAGTTGTAACTATAAATGAATGCGAAATTATATATTCGTTGCCCTCTTTCTTTAAAGCTCTAAATATTTAACTTAAAATTTTCTTAATTCTTTATCTCGTTGACTAACTTGATGGCTATGAACAGCGCAACTTATACAATAATACTTTTTCGTACTTGGGGATTGAATGATCGTCCCAGTTTTCTTCAATTCAGTATACATTCTCCCATCAACTAAAGAAGTTCGCCTAGTTACTGCCTTAGCCTTACTACGGGGAACAAAGCGACCACATTTATTGCATTGAACCTGACTATAGTGTCCCTTACTACTTCCCGATTTTCCTCCAGAACGTCTTTTCTTGGGCATTTTCAGCTTTTATTTACAAGTAATTATCTTCTATTTCTACATCTTTTAGAATAAGGCAAACCTTAAAAAATTTATTCATTCACTTAGAAGATTAGCAAATATTCGCTCTATTAAGGTTTTTTTACAAGAAGAAGTGGTTAATTTTTATCGTGCGTTTCAATTTTACTTAATGATTTAAAAGAAAATAGTAATCTTTGTATTATTGTCAAAATTAGCAGTCCTGTAAAGATTAACATGAATATTGGGAAAAATAGTTCGAAAGAAGCTCCGAAAAATAAATAGAATAAATATTCAGTAATAAATGCGAACCATAAAATAATCAATCTCTCCGCTCTTTCCATAAAACCAACACCTTTCATATCAATTCCCTCGTTTTCAGCTCTGGCACGAATATAAGAGATCATTATAATTAGAAATATTATAATATAGCCAAAAATGAAATGAAGAAAATTTCCAAGTGCTAATCCAAGAATTATTGCAGCATCTGAAAGTCTATCTAAATTAGAGTCTAAAAAAGCTCCCGTTTTAGAATTAACCCCAGTTCTCCTGGCTACTTCTCCATCAAACACATCAAACGCACCCGCCCAAAACATTATAAAAGGGAGTATCCAGGCGATCGAGAATGGAAAATGTAATCCCCCCATTGAGAGCAAAAAAGCGACGATTATCGAGCACATAAAACCAAAATACGATAACATGTTTGGAGTCACACCACACTTAATTAAAAGGGTAACAGGGAGATCAACAAATTTATTTAAGATTCTTCTTTGATTACTTCTTTTTTCATTTACCTTTTCTATTTCGCTCAATATCTCCGCCTAAGTAAGTAATAACGATAGTATAAATTAAACACACTCTAAAATAAAAAATTTTTCATATTATTAAATCTAAGTTCATCTTAATTAATCGGATCGTCGAAGACGCCAAGTAAGATCGATCTCCTAAACTCAAATTTATTAGATTCATATTCTTTAATTCCTTATTATCGAGTAAATCTCCGCTTTGATCTCCTAAAATAAATAACAAATTGTCTCTTGATTTTATTTTAGTAATAATTTCATTAAAATTCGCAGCTTTTTCGTTTAGAATATATATGTGATACTGATTTTTATCAAATTTCTTAATCGCATCAAAAATTCCTAATTTTGAACGCTTAATTGAGTTTAGTGGGTTGTCAATATATTTTACTTTCCTACTCGTGCATTTAATGAAGTCTACAAAATAATCAGTTAAGAGAATTTCACTTTTTGGGAAAGTTTCATTCTTAAACGATTTAGAATCGAATACAAATGCTCCGTACTTGTCCAAAAAGACCCAAATTTGAATGTTTTCTTCAAGATTGTTACCATTTGTAAGTGCCGACAAAATACATCTTGAGATAACATCAAGTCTTCCAGATGATCCTGGGATCTCTTTAATCGTATACTTGCTAATGTCAACTGTTGCCGATTTTATGAAGAAAATTAAGTTCATTAATTTAAGATGGAACTATTTAATTTAAATTGGTATTATAAACCTGAGAGTATACGATTTGAATAAATTTTTTGTTTTTCAGAAGTGATGTCACCTCTGAAATTACAGTTTATTCTAATTTTCTTTTCTTAAAGCGAGTAATTAGATAAAATGCGCCCATCAATACTGTTATAGAAAGAACAATGCCGACAAATCCTGCAACATAATCGTTAGTAATCCAACTTAAGAAAGGAATCCAGGGAGAAAACAAATTTTCAAGCCATTCTTCACCATGATAATCCATTAAAACTCTTTCTAACCCATCAGGATTTTCAGAAAGAAATCCAATTGTAAAACCTACTGCTATTACAAACATTAGAGTAGCAATTACGATTAGAACTGTGATTAAAGGCCATTTATTCCTTTTTATTACACTTATTTTTATTTCACCTTCAGTATTGATTCAGTTGTAATAAAATCAGGTTTAGTTTTATAAATATAAAATACAATTAAAGCAGAGATTATTCCTTCACCAATGCCTATTAGGATATGCCAAAAAACCATAGCCGGAACGGCAATTTCAATTGGAATTGTGCCACTAATAGCGATTTCAATACCACAAATGAAAGAGGCTAAAACAATGGCGATATAAGATCCTATACCAGTTGCGATTGAAACTTTTAATTCCTTTTTCAGTGATGTATAATTCAAGAGTCTTACGAATAGCACAACTAAATAGAATCCAACGATACCACCAATTATGCCCATATTAAAAGCATTTGCTCCTAACGCAGTGATCCCTCCATCTCCAAAAAGACTTTGAATAACTAAAATTAAAAATAATACTATAACTGATGCCCAAGGACCAAGGATAATAGCTACTAGAGTACCTCCAACCAAATGACCAGAAGTCCCTCCTGGAACGGGGTAATTAACAAATTGAAACGCAAAAATAATCGCTGCCAATACTCCAATGTAGGGGATTAGCTTCTCAGAATCCTCTTTTTCAAACAGATTATCCATTCTAAAATATCCAATAATCATAATAACAATAGTAACAATCCAGAGCACGATAGTTGTTATAGGATCTAATAATCCATCAGGGATATGCATTATTTATTTCTCAATATTTTATTATCGATTAATTTTTTTGTTATGAATAATATTTTATCATAATTTAGTATTATTTAAAAACGATATGATAATTTTATAAATTAATATGAAGTATTAATTTAGAGCCATTTGGAGTTTATATAAGGAAAAATCTTATGAATTTTGCTAATTAATAGAAAATTAAGGAGATAAAATAAATTGGATTTAGAATTACCTTTCAAACACGAAGATGAGAAAAATTTCTTAAATAAGATTCATCCTTTAATTCGGTTTATTCTCCCGTTTATATTAGTTATCCCTTTTCTTATCATAAATGATGTTTATTTAGTAATTACTATTATTTTATTTGTTCTATTTTTTAATTTGGTGTTTCGTTTACATCTAATAAAGATTATTTCAAAACTTAAAGCATTAATTCCATTTATACTTCTTATTACAATTTTTGTTCCTTTCTACGTTGGAAACACCGTATTCTTTCAATTGAACATTGGAATTTCACTAAATATTTATAAAGAAGGATTAGCTTATGCTTTAATTCTATTTTTTCGAATTATAGGGGCGGCATTTGTATTCTTAACATTTCTAACATCTTTAACGTATTCTGAATTTATTGAAGCATTAACTAAACTAAGAGCAATTCCCCCATTTTTTATAGGTAGTATAGTTATCATGCTTCATTACATCCCAATTCTCGCAAAATCTAATAGAAAAGTACTGGAAGCACAAGATTTAAGAGGAAAAAACTTTACATCTTATTGGCAAAGGGTTAAAACTCATGCGTTTATAATGGGAAAGAATGTAGTACACAATATGGAAAGAAGCGAAATATTATATGAGAGTTTAAAAATGAGGGGATTTTCGGGTAAAATTACCTTTTCTTCAAAGAAAATAAAATTAGTGGATGTACTAATAGTAATAATGTTTTTGTTTATTGTGATTTCTTTCATCTATTTTATCAATCTAGAACAGATATACATAGGGGTTTTACAATTATTTGTCTAATAGAAGTGGAAAATTTAAATTTTGAATATAATTCAACATTTTCTCTTAATGATTTATCGTTAACCATAAAAGAAAATTCAATCTATGCTTTAACCGGGAATAACGGGTCTGGAAAAACTACGTTTCTTAGATTATTAGTTGGTTTACTGAAACCTAAATCTGGAACTATTAAAATTTTTAACGAAATCTTGACTAGGGATAAAAAACAACTATGGAGACTTAGGCAAAAGATCGGATTTTTATTTCAAAACCCAGACGATCAATTGTTTGCCCCAACAATAGGAGAAGATGTAGGTTTTGGAGTAAGGAATCTTGGTCTTGAAGAATCCGAAGTGAACAAAAGAGTTGAATGGGCTCTCAAGGCAGTTAATTTATCACAATATGCTAAAAATTCTCCATACGATTTATCTTGGGGCCAAAAAAAACGAGCTGCTTTAGCAGGATTATTAGTAATGAATCCTAAATTATTAATTTTAGATGAACCTTTTGCGAATCTTGATTTTAAATCAATATATAACCATCTACAGATTTTTAAAACCCTTAAAAAAGAACAAAAAATGACTATTTTATTTACTACTCATAATCTTTTTTTTATCGAAAATTGGGCAGATAAAATGCTTGTTTTAAATGATGGTAAGGCATTATTTGAAGGTATTCCTAAGGATGGATTAAATCTTCCCAAAATTAGGCAATTATTGGGTTCATATGATGATCTCTTAACTCTAATTAACCAAAAATAATTTAATTTTCCAGTTAAATTGAATAAATTTTTTAACTTGTCTTTTATATTATTACTTGGGAAAATAATGAAGGAACACTAGCATATTCGAGGTCGCTTATGATAACCTGTGATTAAGCGTGCAAAGTTATGCTTACATCCTGAGTTTATTAATCAACAATTTACTGCATCAAAAATGGGCTCTTAATCAAGCTATGGTATTACCGTGCGATGAGATTGGAGTCAGACCCAGCATGCAGATATGATTATGCCCCAAAAAGGCATAGAAATTACTGCCTAGCACGAGAGAACTTATTTGATGTTTATGGTATTACCGTAAGATGATAAATTTGTGTTAGTGTTTTTAGGCAACAATATATGCTGATTAAAAATCTAGCCCTTTTTTTAAAAAGATGATAGCGATCTATAAAAAACTTATAGAATTTGAATTAAAAAGCTCCTTTAATTCTTTATTCATTTCTCCTTGATCTTCTTGTAGATATCTATCCAACACAGAAGAAATCTTTTTTGAGTACTTGTTCATAATAGCTCTAACGAGCCCTATTTGAATATTTTTATCGGTTGCAATACATAAGATACCCTTCCCAACCTTTAGTGAAAAGATCATACCTTTAGAATATTCAGTTATTTGTAAATGTATATTTCCATACCCTAAGATATATCCTTGTTCCTGGCCAGCTGTAAATACAGCTCCTCCAATTGCTCCTATTTTTTCAACAGAAATATCTTCTTCGGTAAGAGACTTCAAAATGAATTTTGATTCGCTCATTATAGTAATTCCTGTATCATCTATGACTATAGCGTATTTTAAACCTGGTGTACTATTAATAATTTCCTTAAGTATTTTCTTTAAAATGCGTTCAT
>Ga0307376_10005499_pt1 | contig 11394 bp, 10 predicted proteins | sample TR2MG_FD_202536 | JGI IMG/M metagenome (GOLD analysis project Ga0307376, IMG submission 202536) | Soil microbial communities from Risofladan, Vaasa, Finland - TR-2 | ecosystem: Environmental > Terrestrial > Soil > Coastal area > Acid sulfate soil | place: Finland: Risofladan, Vaasa | collected... | reverse complement strand
TACTGATATACAATATATTAACAAATAGGTAGTAAAAACTTACTTACGTGTTTTTAGATACAAATGATGCATTACTTAAGTGAGTTTAATATACTTTTAATCAGGCTATTTACTCAATTGTAAAAGATTAATATAACAGTGCAGCATAATAACTTTTGAATCGTCCTTAAAATCGTATTATTGATCTGATGACCCAGGAATCTCAAAGGTCAAATACAAGTTTTAATATATATTTTATTTTTATTTTAATTTGCAGGATTAATACCAGCTCATGTTAAAAAATTATCTAATAACCGCTTTTCGTGAAATTTATAAGAATAGAACATTTTCTATAATTCACATCTTTGGCCTTTCAATGGGAATAGCTGCTTTTGTTCTAATTCTCCAATACTCTCTTTACGAATTGAGTTACGATAACTTCTATGAAAATGCAGACCAGATATATCGTGTCAGGCAAGACCGTTATGACAAAGGAAAACTCAGTACTACATGGGGTGCAGGATGCGCTGCTGTTGGAGCAGCACTAAAGAATGAATTTCCCGAGGTACTTGCATATGGAAGGCTGACAAATGTAAGCGGTATAATAAATATTAATGAAATAGACTTCAGGGAAGATAAAATGTATGCAGCTAATACCTCATTTTTAACCATGCTTCCTGTTAAACTCCTTGCCGGAGTTGACTCCACAGCTCTTGATGAGCCTAATACTGCTGTAATTTCTGAATCGATTGCAAAAAAATATTATGGCAATGGCGATGTGGTCGGTCAATCGTTCAGATTTAATAAAGGTGTTGTTTTTAAAATAACCGGAATATTTAAAGATATCCCTGACAATACACACTTTAAATTCAATATTCTTATTTCCTGGCCAACTTATGTGCAATGGAGGGGTCCGGAAGTTGAAAATGCATGGCAATGGGATGGATTTTACACCTATATAATGTTGCAGAAAGGTACTGATATTGAATCCTTTGAAAAAAAGATGAATGATTTCACGGATACGCAGACAGCTGATGATTCAAAGCAATTTAGTCAAACTGCAGTCTACAGTCTGCAACCAATCAGAAGTATTCATCTTCATTCAAATCTTATGTGGGAAGCTGAACCGAATGGTGACGCTAAAACAGTCTATTTCTTAATGGTATTAGCTTTTATCATCCTCATAATTGCATGGGTTAACTATATCAACCTGTCTACTGTTAAAGCAATTTTTCGATCAAGAGAGGTTGCAATCCGAAAAATTTCAGGAGCTTTCAGAGTTCAGCTCATTAAACAGTTCTTAATTGAATCTTTTGCAATCAATATTATTGCATCAATTACTGCATTGGTAATTGTCCTGGTTTCAATACCTTATTTCAGAGTGCTTACAGGTAGAGAAATGAGCTTAAATACTATCGAGATATGGATAGTCTTTCTGGCAATGATATTAGTGGGACCGATAGTATCCGGGATATATCCGGCAATGGTAATTTCGTCTTTTAAACCTATGACCATATTCAGAGGGAAACTTAACACAGGCTCTGGTGGAACCTTTTTAAGAAAAGCACTGGTCGTATTTCAATTTGCAGCCTCTGTTGCACTTATTGCAGGAACATTTACTGTTTACAACCAGATTATTTTCATGCATAATCAGGAGTTGGGGATTAATATTGACCAGACACTCATTATAAATGGGCCCGCCGTAGCCGACTCTACATACAATGACAAACTCACAGCTTTCAAAGTAGAACTATTAAAATATCCTGTAATAAAAGCTATTACGGCCTCAACAACAATACCTGGAAGCAAAGTTAAATGGAATGCCGGAGGTATAAGGAGAGCAAGTGATGACGATTCCAAATCAAATCAGTACCGGGTAATAGGGGTTGACTATGATTTTGTTGATGCCTATAATTTATCTATTATAGCTGGCAGGAATTTCTCAAAGGAATACGGTACAGAGGAGCAGTGTGTACTATTTAATGAAGAGGCTATCAAACTGATGGATTTTGAAACACCCGAAAGTGCGATAGGAGAAGTAATATTTTTCTGGGGAGATAATTATAAAATCATCGGAGTACTGAAGAATTTTCATCAGGAATCTTTAAAAGAGAACTTTGATGCTCTGATATTCAGACTTACTCCGGGAACCCGCAGCTATTTTTCTGTGAAATTAAGCTATGAAGGAGCAACAGGTTCCGATAGTTTTAAAATTAACCAGACTACCATATCAACAATAAAAGATAACTGGGAGCAATTTTTCCCTGGAAATCCTTTCGATCATTTTTTCCTTTTGGACCATTACGATAACCAGTATCGCGCTGAAATGCAATTCAGGACCATATTTGAATTGTTTGCTATCCTGGCAATTGTGATTGCCTGCTTAGGATTATTTGGACTTTCATGGTTCATAATCATACAACGTACAAAAGAGATCGGAATACGTAAAGTAACTGGAGCATCATTCACAGAAATATTATTACTTATATCGGCAGATTTTTTCAAACTTGTTTTATTAGGAATAATAATAGCTGGTCCTGTTGCATATATCTTTTCTATTAGCTGGCTTGAAAAATATCCTTTCAGAGTAGGATTCAACTGGTGGCTTTTTTTACTGTCAGGATTTATAATTCTAACGATTTCAGCACTTACAATAAGCTATAACATTATGGTAATAGCGCATACTAATCCGGCAAATTCACTTAAATATGAATAGGGCCGGTGTGACCTGTACAAACTTTACCTGATAATTTATGTCCATGCAAATTAATCCACGGATTTTTCGACTTTGGTTAAATCATAAAATTTGAATCCCGAAATTTCACCTGTCTTCCTTCCTTGACAAATACTTAAACAAACACTCAACATAAAATAGACCAGAAAAATAATTATTCAGATATTCTCATACCTTATTGCAATCCGAACAAAATTAAAAGGAGCTAGATCACTCCAACTCCTTGTAGATGAGCGGGAAAGGAGGTTCGAACTCCCGACCCTCAGCTTGGGAAGCTGATGCTCTACCACTGAGCTACTCCCGCATCATAAATTACTAAAAATTTATTGCTGCAAATTTATTCTATTTTTTCATTCCTGCAAATCAAAGGACAATGCGAACTCAATAGATCTCCTGAGTCCCAAAATCCCACTCTCTGTAAAATTGTTCCAGAAATTTTTTCAAGAATTGATGTCTCTCTTCTGCTAAAAATCTACCTGTGGGAGTATTCATCATATCTTTTAACCTCAGAAGCTTATCATAAAAATGACCAATAGTAGAAGAATTTTTTTCTCCCTTTCCTTCTCCCGGAACATAGATCATATTATTTCTGAATCCTCCGTAATTGAATGCCCTGGCAACACCTATTGCCCCAATCGCATCAAGCTTGTCAGCGTCCTGAATTATCTGCAAAACCGGATCAGACAGATTAATTGCCGGATTTTCGGAACTGAATGAAACATTCCTAATTACTTCAACTACCTGATCCCTGATATTTGTCATTCCTGCGGTATCCAAAAATTCCCCGATCATTTTATATCCGTTTTCAGAATCTCCTTTTAAAAATTTTGAATCAGCTGTATCATGCAAAAGCGCTGTTATCTCAAGAGTAAAGGGATCTGCCATTTTTTCATTCTCATTGATATATAAAGCTAAATTTCTTACTCTTACAATGTGCCACCAGTCATGGCCACTATCATAATCTTCCATGCTTTTCCTGGCAAACTCTTCTGACATTCTGATTTTCCTGTCCATATATTTATCTTCTTAAAATTAAATGAGAACTAATTTATGTATATTTTTGTAACACGATTTTTCAACAATAAGTAAACTTCCATTGTAATATTTTGTTTAACAATAGATAACGCTTTATAAACCAATATCAATGTATATGAATAAATTTATATTCATACTGTTAGTAATATTAATATCCTTTCCATCAAAGTCATTTGCCCAGACAGATTCAACAACTTCAAAGATACAGGAATTCCAGTCCTTACTTCTGCAATTGCAGCAGATGCGTTTTGCTGATTCTTTGAAGAAAGCGGATCTTCAGGCGCAATTTAACCAGCTTAATGTAAATGATAGGTCTGGAAAACAACTAATTCTGTCAGAATTTTTAAATATAGAGAGAAAAGACTCTCTGCGAAAATTGGACATGATATCAAGAATAAACTATCTAAAAGAGACTGCAGTCGGCTACCCTGTTACTCTCTTTTCTGATACTCTTTTTTCAATTTATATAAAAATAGGAGCCTCAACTCCAGAGGAAAGAGCGACTAATATTACAAAAAAAATAAAAGTACTTTACGATAATGATTTTCTTAAGTTAGATTCCCTGGTAACGATGGAATCAGAATATGGAGTAGATATTATATATGGGGAGACAATAATAATGAGTATTTCAGCATTGGATGCTCTTATAAATAACAACACCAGCCAGCTCCTGGCAAACCAATATGTAGGAAAAATAAAAAAATCAATATCTGCGGCAAAGTCTACAAACAGCGTTGTAAAACTATTGTTAAGAATAGGGTTAATGTTATTGGTAATAGCAAGTATTGCTCTCTTGATATTTCTCATAGGAAAAGGGCATATCAGAACTGAACTATATATTAAAAGTAATAAGGAAAAATGGTTTAAAAGTTTAAAATATAAAGACTATACCTTCCTGACTGCCAAACAGGAACTTAATATTGTCCATTATTTATTTAAATTAATAAAGTGGTTTTTTGTTATCGTTTTGCTTTACCTGGTACTACCATTAGTTTTCAGTATTTTCCCGTTCTCGAGAGGATGGGCAACAATGCTCTTTGATCTGGTATGGTCACCGTTTAAAGGCGTACTTACCTCAGTATGGGCATATCTGCCAAATCTCTTCAGTATCCTGGTCATTTATTTTGTGATGAAGTATGTGATCCGTTTTGTAAAATACATATTTTCTGAAATTGAATCAGGAAACCTGAAAGTGTCAGGATTTTACCCGGACTGGGCCAAGCCCACTTATGGTATTGTGCGATTTATTCTCTATGCCTTTACGTTTGTGCTGATCTTTCCTTATCTGCCTGGTTCAGACTCTACTATATTTAAAGGAGTATCAGTATTTATTGGAGTACTGTTTTCATTAGGATCATCATCAGCTATTGCCAATATGATTGCCGGACTGGTAATTACCTTTATGCGTCCGTTCAAAATAGGAGATAGAATCAAGCTCGGTGATATGACAGGTGATGTAATAGAAAAAACCATGCTGGTAACACGCCTAAGAACCGTAAAAAACGAAGAAATTACAATTCCAAATTCATCAGTTCTTTCAGGCAATACAATAAATTATTCTTCAATATCAAAGGAGGAAGGACTAATCATACATACTACAGTCACAATTGGCTACGATGTTCCCTGGAACAAAATGTATGAGGTACTTATTGAAGCAGCATTGCGAACTGATTTGATTATGAAAGAACCAAAGCCATTTGTATTGCAAACAAGTCTCGATGATTTTTATGTCTCTTATCAGATTAATGCATATACTAAAGAACCTGGAAAGCAAGCCATAATTAATTCTAACCTGCATAAGAATATTCAGGATGTCTGCAATGAAAATGGGATAGAGATACTCTCTCCGCATTACAGAGCAGCAAGAGATGGCAACATGGTCGCTATTCCTGCAAGCTACCTGCCAAAAGATTATAAAGCTCCAGGGTTTAATGTAAAGGTTAAAAAGGATGATACCGTATAAAGAGAAACTCTACAAAGTTGTCTTTGGAACTGATTCTAAAGCAGGAAAACGGTTTGATCTGATTTTGCTCTGGATAATTCTGTTCAGTGTATTTGTAGTAATGCTTGAAAGCGTTCCAGAAATAAGTAACAGAATAAGTAAAACATTTATAACAACTGAATGGATACTTACAATAATCTTCTCAATTGAATATCTTATCAGAATATGGATAAGCCCCAGGCGTAGTAAATATCTGTTCAGCTTCTGGGGATTTATAGATCTGCTTTCCATATTACCAACCTGGTTAAGTCTGATTCTTCCTGGCTACCACTATTTACTGGTTGTACGAATTTTCAGATTATTGAGGATTTTCCGAATACTGAAACTGGCTCGTTTCATCAGAGAGGCACAGGTTTTGATTGAAGCTCTTAAATCCAGTCTGTATAAAATAAGTATCTTTTTATTCGCTGTAGTTGCGATCGTAATTTTTATGGGTACATTAATGTACGTTGTGGAAGGTGGCCGGCAGGGCTTTACAAGTATACCTCAAAGTATCTACTGGGCAGTGGTAACAGTAACAACAGTAGGTTATGGGGATATGGTACCGCATACAGTTCTCGGCAAGTTCATCTCATCTATTGTAATGATTATGGGTTATGCCATTATTGCAGTACCAACCGGGATTGTTACTGTTGAAATATCAAGATCAAATTCCAACACACAAAATTGCACGAAATGTGACAGTAAAAATGAGCCCTCGGCAAAGTATTGTAAAAACTGCGGGAATCCGTTTAATTGATCCGGATAATGATGATCTTATTCAAATAGTATATTCCTCAAATGATAAATCAATAAATCAATAAATTTAAGAAAGGATCTGTGGTGTATCACACTCTTTGGTGTATGGGATATCATACTAAAAAATAAAAAATTATGGAAGTGCAAATTCAAAAATTTCTATTTGATCCTACTGTAGGAAAAATTGTGACAATTTTTATAGGTGTTGCTATTATCTGGATCATTATAAAGGTTTTACAAAGAAGTCTGTTCAGTAAAATCAAAGATAACGATAACCGGTACCGAGCAAAAAAATTTGGTAGTTTCATCGGCTATTTTCTTACAATAGTTTTACTAACAGTCGTTTTTAGTGACAAACTTGGAGGGCTTACTGTAGCTCTGGGTGTAGCCGGAGCAGGTATTGCATTTGCCTTACAGGAAGTTATAGCCTCATTTGCCGGATGGCTGGCCATCATGTTTGGTGGATTTTACAAAACAGGCGACCGTGTCCAGTTGGGAGGTGTAAAAGGTGATGTTATGGATATTGGTGTTTTGCGAACTACTATTATGGAAACCGGACAATGGGTTGATGGTGATTTATATAACGGAAGAATTGTACTAATCGCCAACAGTTTTGTATTCAAAGAACCTGTATTCAATTATTCGGGTGATTTTCCATTTCTCTGGGATGAGATAAAAATTCCTGTTCAATATGGAAGCAATTATGAAAAAGCCCGAGAAATATTACTAAAGGTAGGAAATGTCATCGCAGGTGAGGTATCAAGATCTACACTGGAAACATGGCATGCTTTACAAAATAAATATAGGCTGGAAGATGCTCAAACTGAACCAATGGTTTCTATTGTAGCTAATGACAACTGGGTTGAATATACCTTACGATATGTGGTAAATTATAAAAAAAGAAGAGCCACAAAAACAGAATTATTTACTATGATTCTGAAAGAAGTTGAAAAAACCAATGGAGAAATTAAATTTGCGTCAGCAACCTTCCAATTAGTCGAAGCACCCGAATTGAAAATTAATATCAAAAAGTAAAATGGAATTATTTCATCTATTGTCAATACTCATTGTACTATCAGCAGTTTTTTCATACATCAATTTTCGCATATTAAAACTGCCTAATGCAATAGGATTGATGCTGGTTTCATTAATATTTTCGTTACTGATCTTATTTGCCGGCTATTTTTTCCCTTCATTCAAATCGATGGTAGCTGAAATGATGACCAGCATCAATTTCAGCGAAATACTGCTTGAGGTAATGCTGAGTTTCATGCTTTTCGCAGGTGCTATCCATATCAAATATGAAGATTTGAAAAATGAAAAACTCACAATCATCTTGTTCTCAACTATAAGTGTAATTATCAGCACTTTCGTTATTGGATTTTTATCATATTACCTGCTTAACCTATTTGGACTAAAAGTAAACTTAATCCATTCTCTTCTATTTGGTGCCTTAATATCACCCACAGACCCTATAGCGGTTCTAAGCATTCTGAAAAGTGCCGGAATATCAAAATCACTGGAAACAAAAATTGCGGGTGAATCCCTTTTCAATGACGGGGTTGCAGTTGTGGTATTTATCACAATTCTTAAGCTTGCTCAGCCAGATGCCGGGATAGATGCAAAAAGTGTTCTGCTGTTTTTTGGACAGGAAGCCATAGGTGGCATTATATTAGGTATCATTCTTGGATTTTTTGGCTATAAAATCTTTGCCAGCATCGATAACTACCAGGTAGAGGTACTTATATCTTTGGCTATTGTAATGGGGGGCTATACCTTAGCCCATAATTTGCATGTATCAGGTCCACTGGCAATGGTGGTAGCCGGATTAATAACGGGAAACCATGGTAAAAAATACGGGATGTCTGTCATAACTGCGGAATATACTGATAAATTCTGGGAGATAATAGATGAAATAATGAACGCTATCCTCTTTGTTCTGATTGGACTGGAGCTATTGCTCATCCAGACAAACCAAAAAGTACTGATTATATCCTTCATACTGATCATAATTGCATTACTGACCCGATATCTGTCAATATGGCTACCCTCTATTGCAATCAGGCAAAAAGAAAAAATTACCAAAAGAACACTTTATATATTAACCTGGGGTGGACTGAGAGGAGGTATTTCAATCGCACTGGCATTATCCATTAAGGCTGAATTTAACAGGGATGTCTGGGTGACAATCACCTATATCATTGTCTGTTTTTCAATACTAATTCAAGGTATGACTATTGGTAAACTTGCTGAAAAAACAAGAAAGTAAAATATCAGTCATAGATTATCAACATAAAATTAGCTAATTATACAATATAATGAGGGCAGAAATAATAACTATCGGAGATGAACTTCTTATCGGGCAAACGATAGATACAAACTCGGCTTGGATAGGACAGGAATTGAGTAAGGCCGGATTTGATGTCAACCGCATCATATCTATACATGACAGGAGGGACGATATAATTAATATTCTGGTTGAGGTTTCCGGTAAGAGTGATGTTGTGCTTATTACAGGTGGACTGGGACCAACCAGTGACGATATAACAAAAAAGACTTTATGTGAGTTTTTTGATACTCACCTGGTTACAAACAGTCAAGTTCTCAACATGATAGAAAAAATGATAAGTCATCGTAACCTGAAGATGAATGAGAATAACCGTCTGCAAGCCGAAGTACCTGAATCATGCCGAATTCTCACAAACGCAAGAGGTACTGCACCTGGAATGTGGTTTGAAAAGGATGGAACAATATTCGTTTCAATGCCTGGTGTTCCTTACGAGATGAAGTACATAATGACAGAACATGTACTTCCTGAGTTAAATAAACGCTTTACATCACAAACAATAATCCACAGGAACATAATGACATATGGAACATTTGAAGCAAAACTGGCAGAAATACTGACTAGCTTTGAGGAGGATCTTCCAGAGAATATTAAACTTGCTTTCCTGCCAGCGTCAGGTGTTATCAAATTAAGATTAACTGCTACCGGTCCGGATCATATATTACTTTCATCCACGATAGATAACCAGGTGAAAAAGCTATATAAGATTATTCCGGATTATATATATGGTGAAAACGAGGAATCACTTGAAATGGTTATAGGCAAATTGTTAAAAACAAAAAAAGAGACAGTCTGCACAGCCGAAAGTTGCACAGGTGGGGAAATTGCTCATATGATAACCAGTGCGCCTGGAAGTTCTGATTATTACAAGGGATCAATTGTGGCTTACTCAAATTCCATTAAAACACAATTACTTGAAGTTCATGAAGAAATAATTGAAAAATATGGAGCTGTTAGTGAAGAAGTTGTTAAGAAAATGGCGATCGGTTCAAAAAAGTTGTTTAAAACAGAGTATTCTTTAGCAATAACAGGTATTGCAGGACCGGATGGTGGGACTGAATTAAAACCAGTTGGAACAGTATGGATTGCTGTTGCTTCTCAAAATGGAATTATTGCTGAGAATCATGTATTTGGAAGCGACAGACATAACAACATTAAAAGATTTTCTCTTGCTGCTCTCAACCTTCTTAGAAAGCAGATACTCAGTCTATAACCTATGTCGCGACTCTATGTTCAAAAAAAATGGATAAAAAATTTGTATAATCAGATAAAAATCACGTATTTTGCGCTTCGTTTTAAAAGGACAAACATTAGTTAAGAAGTAAATTAAACACCAATGTCAAAGATTTGTCAGGTTACAGGGAAAAAGGTTATGGTCGGAAACAATGTTTCCCACTCAAAGAGGAGGACAAAAAGGAAGTTCTATCCTAATCTTTTTATGAAAAAATACTACTTGCCGGAAGAAGAGAGGTGGATCTCCCTTAAAATATCAGCAGCAGGTATCCGTCTCATTAGTAAGAAAGGATTAGCAACAACACTTAAGGAAGCAAAAGAAAAAGGTTACATTTTGAATTATTAATACAGGATAGAAAATGGCAAAGAAAGCAAAAGGTAACAGACAACAGGTAATTCTGGAATGTACTGAACATAAAGAGAGTGGTCAACCGGGAACATCAAGATATATTACTACAAAAAACAGGAAAAACACTCCTGACCGTCTTGAAAGAAAGAAATACAATCCTATTCTTAAAAAACATACAATTCATCGGGAAATCAAGTAAATAGAATAAAACATGGCAAAGAAAGTTGTTGCAACACTTAAGACAGGAGCAGGTAAGGCATTTACAAAATGCATTAAAATGACTAAATCCGATAAATCCGGTGCTTATACATTCAAGGAAGAGATCGTTCATAATGATCACATTAAAGACTTCTTTGTTAAGAGGTAACATTGTTTTACTTATAATATAATGATGGCTTTCTTCTTTGCAGAAGGAAGCTTTTTTTATATTTACATTTAAAATAATAAATGCTTAAAGCAGTCTTAAAAAGATATCATATTGTATTATAATAAATTAGCAGAAGACTAAATCGAGTAGTCAACTTGATCATCAAGAAGTCAAAATTTCAAATAGAATGTTTTTTATTTCTTATACGAATAATAAAATTTTAACCTGATGGCTTTACTGGGATTTCTTGGGAAAGACAAAAAGGGAAGTCTTGAGAAAGGGCTTGAAAAAACGAAGGAGAGCGTATTCCATAAGCTATCAAGAGCTATTGTCGGAAAATCAAAAATAGATGATGAAGTCCTGGATAATCTCGAGGAGGTTTTGATATCATCAGATGTTGGTGTTGAGACTACTTTGAGTATTATAGAACGTATTGAAACAAGGGTAACAAAAGAGAAGTACCTGAATACCAGCGAGCTTAATATAATTCTGAAAGAAGAAATAGTAGCTTTGCTCGAAAATAACCAGTCTGATTCAGAAAAAGACTTCCCTTCTGAATTAAAAGATACCCCCTTTGTTATTATGGTTGTTGGGGTAAACGGTTCCGGTA
>Ga0307376_10005496_pt1 | contig 11394 bp, 16 predicted proteins | sample TR2MG_FD_202536 | JGI IMG/M metagenome (GOLD analysis project Ga0307376, IMG submission 202536) | Soil microbial communities from Risofladan, Vaasa, Finland - TR-2 | ecosystem: Environmental > Terrestrial > Soil > Coastal area > Acid sulfate soil | place: Finland: Risofladan, Vaasa | collected... | reverse complement strand
GACCAATCAAGGCCGGATAAGGCAGTTTGATAACTCATGGCGATAGTAGTCCTTGTAGCTGTGCTATAGTAGAAGAAGAAATAAAATGATAGGGAGGAGGCCCTTGCGTAGTTAAAGATTCAAGAATAGTAGCTAAAGATTGCGCGGCGTTCTTTATTTGAAATAGCCCATTAACTATATTGATCTGCGCTATAGATTGTGCGTTATTTGTAGCTAAAGGAATAGCTTTTAGAGTATTCAAACTATAGTGCGCAAACACTGAAGCAGTGTGCGGTAATGCGTCAGCAGTACTTTCCACTAAATCTTTTAACCCAACTAATAGTACAGGATCACCAGTCTGTAACTCAAAATTCATCGAAAACATAGCGCCCGATAAGAAAAGAACTTCAACACTTTTCGTTCTTGTAGGAAAATTTTCAGGTACGTACCCCTGCGGTGGATAACGAGGAGTACTGCATATAGAATGAAGAACATCTACTGTTCCGTCTCCGTTATTAACTTCTACTGTACCGTAATCAATAATGAACTTAGAAGCTATGAGACTATTTATCACGTCTCTATCGGACGTGCCAAAATTATCTACAATATAGTCTACCATGGTATCCTCGTAAAATCATTCCAAGTAGGAGCAGGAGGGTCGAGAGTAAATAGCTCCATAGTATTCGTTCGTCCTGTAGTACTAAACTCAAAAGATACTGTAATAACATTCTGTATAGCCGAAACAGGCCCGGCTTGCGCACCCCCTAACGATTGGTTAAATATCTTAGGATTAAATTTTATCTGATCATTGGGGAGAATACCAGGAATCCACGGAGCTTTTATATGATAAGAAGCTGCGTCTTTAGTGGCGCTTGTCACATAATTTAGCTCCCAAGGACTTTCAGTAAAAGCCATATATCTATGTGTGACTCTTATTAGTTCCCCGAACACTTGTATATTTAATAAATATTCATTCTTCAAATCGTTAAATATATCATTAACAGAACCTCCTGGAGTGCTATAGTGTTGACGCATTAAAGGATAAGAAAGAGCCCTATCACTCGGACTATCTACAGCTTTATAGCTAAAGAACTGTGAAGTATTATTCATATAGGGAATTACAAAGTTAACGACATCCCCTATAGTGCTCCCCCCACTAAAAGTATGCGAAGGAACAGGGTTAGTCATATAATTATTGAATTCACCAAGAAGGAGCGTTATATTAGTAATACTATCGGGACCGGGTTTCTCCTCGGAAGCGGTCATTATTTTACCTTTGAACTGTGCGGCTGTTCTAGGATCAGAAATATATCCAGCTTCTACAACTAAAAGGCTATCCATAAATTTATCTGCGTATAACCAAATAGGGAAAGGAGCAGCTAGATTCGTAACACGTATAGATAACCCCGGTACTCCTACAGTATTTACAAATGTACCAGTAATTGTTATTTCTGGTTTACGATTCATAGTAGGAGCTAATACGAGGGGACTAACACCAGGAGGCAACGACTTAGTAGGAAAACTAGAATTAGGCGATCCAGGAGTTATTACAGAAAAATCAGGAAACTTAGGGTTATTACTTTTGCCGTAAAATTGGAGGTCCACGTATTTATCAAATAAGGAGATTGTTGACATTACGATCTCCTATCTATAAGATACATAGACACATTGTTAATGTCGTTAATACCGGGTTCAGCTATAGGAGAAGCAAATAACAAACAATAATCAGGGTAGCCACTCCATGCTATATTATTGTTGTATACCGCCGCTTCTCTTATCAGCTGCAAGTCGCTATTCGTATTAGAAGGAGGAGTAGCATAGCATGTCCAATGAGAGTTAATGAATATAAAAGAGAAATTCCATCCTCCTTCTGCTACAGAGGTACTAAAATTAAATGAGTACATATTTGTAGATATATTAGGCATGTTTATTTGATACGTTGTCATTTAGAGTGCGCCTTATGGAGAATTAAATACAGGCCCAAATAGACTAGTATGTTTTCGATTAGACGTAACTGCGCTAGAAGTATTTCCTACTGAAGTATTAGTCGTAGGTTCTGCGCCCACGTTTATTTTTTGCCCCGCATAAGGGGAGGATATATTAGCGCTTACTGTCAATATATTCAATTCATGTATAACTACTTGTATTCCTAATTTATTCTGAGCCTGTGGCGTTCGACTTATAGTAAGTTCAGACATTACAGCATTAGTAATAGTCTCATTATCTCTCGTTTTGAAGAAAAAAGGAAGACGAGAGTAAAATAAAGTTTCTAAATATTTCTGTTTTGCTATAAGAGAGGGCATGAATATATTACGAACTTCAAGTGCCGCTTGCCCTAATCCTACTATACTATTGAATACTCCCGGAGTACCAGAAGAATTAGAAGATGGAGGGGCAGCACCTAGCATCGTTATCGCTGATCCTAAGACGTCTGTATTAAGATCACCAGATAAGTATCCTGTTATTCTCCATGACCGAGGGCGAGGAGCTATACTGTCTGTAAGCCAATATTTACCAACAGCCGTACCATTAGTACCCGTTGTTCCGACAGTAGGACTCGGAGTAACATTAACAATAAGTTGTTCGGATACATCAGCAGAATACTCCGTTCGATACTGCGTCGGTTCTATACGAACACCACCAGACACGTAGTTTCCTGTTACTTCAGAAGCTAAATTAGCTGCGGCTTGTAGCGCTTCGCTTCCTAAATTATTGGCATTTATAGCGCCACCGATAACGGGTTGATTTAAGTATGAAGTTATGAGATTGAGAAACTGACTTGATACGGCAATCGTGGTTTGCGCCGCTCCGATTACACTCATTATTTATTTCCCATTTAGTTCTTACTTCCAGTATCATACCACTTGTTAATGCCCTTAATCACTTTAGTAGGTGATTCTATACCATTAACGTAGACGTGTATTATCGTATAAGCTTCCTTTGCAGGAATACCGGCAGCCTCTAATTCTCTCATTTGCGCCTCTTCACTTAGACTAGTAAAAGCATTTCTACCATACCTATCTACAGACGTTAACCGAGTTGTTACCGCTCTTAATTGACTTGGAAAAGCCTCTACACTATAATTATTCTTAAACCACTCTTTTAGTTGTTCATGCCATTCAAGACCAAGATTATTCAAGGAACCAGCAGGATTAAGAGGATTAAATTTCTTCTTCCCCTGGGGGTCTGTATTTTGTAGAACTCCTAGTTCTATCAATAATTTAGTAAGATTTATTAAGAAATTTAGAATAACCGCAAATAAATCAGCTAGCTGTTTAGTAATAGCTTGAATATCTGTTTTATGCGCCGCCATATAATCAAATAAATCTTTTAGAGCAGGAGCTATATCTCCTCCTACTGTACTAGCAAATAATTGCCCCTGAGAACCAAAAGTTGTAGTAACTGCGTTAAGCGCAGTAGCTCCTTCTGATCCTTGTTGCATACTTTTGTCTGTAGTATATGTAGACCCTTTCCCAAAATATCTAAGAAAGTCACTCATATTATTTATGCCAAAGAGCTTTCTATTTTTTGCATCCGCTAGAAAACCAAATACTTGATCAAGCCCTCCACCTAAACTAGCCTTTCTTAATCTATCAGTAATTGTAGCAGCAGAAACTCCCGCCGCTAATTGGCGTAAAGCTAAATTAACTAAATCAGTAGCAACTTCTGTACCATTCTTATTTCTCTCTTGACTTATATCTCCACCCAGCAGACCCATATACTTTGCTTGTTCGATGCTCATGTCCCCCGAACTTATTGCTCCCATCGCTAGACCTAAGTTACTAGCTGTAGCTCTGGCCGCAGGACCGCTTATTCCAATAGCACCAAAAGCATTTTGAAATGTTTGTAGCTCATTAGGTTTCATACCTAATGTATAAGCCGCTAAGGTAGTTGTTAAAGTCGCTTGATTAGATTTAGCTACATTATCAAAAAGACCTTTTAGAGCCGAAGCTACTTCTTTTATTATATAAATACTGGAAGCTAACTTAACTGTAAAATTAGCCCAATCATCCGTAGCCGTCCGAGTATGATTCCCCGTGGTCTTTATCTGAGCATCAAGAAGAATAAGTGAACGCATCCCTTGATTAAAGTCGTCTTGAGCAACAACTAATCGGAGACGCGCAAAATATCCACCAATTTCTTCAGCCATTATAACCTCGGACCTTCCAATTCAACAATAAACTTCAAGGATCGTAGGCCATCATAAAAATCTTCAATATTCAAAGGGTCCCGCCCATACTTACGTAAAAAGAAGTAGTAATCGAAGAGAAAAATATTCCCTACTTCACTTTCTACGCGTCTAGTAAAAGCTTGCTGTTCGCCGTTCCCGCCGTCGCTCCGGGATACTACACCTTTTTTATTTGCGGCGGAATGGATTTTTTTATGACCTCCGCTATACACACGTTTATAATGAACTGTAAGGCCAAGGGATAGTCAACAAAAACTTGCTGAGTCTCCCATGGCATTTCTAGATCATTCATAACAAATCTACCAACTTCATTATCATTGTACTTAACAGACACAATTCTATTTAGAAGGCAGTACCTAGTAAGATGGTCCATTTGATCTAAATTGGCTCCTGCCTCAAAACTCATAGCTTTTATGATCTCAAGAACAGGAGGATTATTTACTTTAGCAGGACTCATATCCCCATTAAAAAGCTCGAAAGAAAATTTACCTGCGTTAATAATACTGTTATTGATAGTTTCTTGTAAACCGCGAGTCGCCTCACTCGTATATTCCATCTTAATACCTCTGGAAATTAGCGTAATTGAGAATAACCGGATACACCGGAAGATCATTACCTGCAAGTATAGCAGGAGGACACCGCGCCACAGTGACAGTAGAAAACACAATTTTCATCGTAGAAGAAGAACCAGCAATTCCCATACCATACGATATAGTAAGAGTGCCGCCTACACTATCCCCAAGAGCTTGAAGAAAATTGGCTATAAGTACCAAGTCCCCGCTAAGATCGCTATAACTATTCCCGTCGTACCCTCCATTAGCAGGATTTCCTACACGAAGTGTATTAATAGTGACTTTTCCAGCTAGCATAGCATTGGTAATAGTACACGTTCCACCATCGACAAGGGGAATGAGTTTACTGTTATCCATTAGCTGATCGGTATGCACAAACACATCCTCTAACTTAAACCCTTTAAGAGTTATTGGGGTACCTCCTAAAATAAGAGGATGCGAAAAAGAAGGTACGAAATTTCCTACAGTTTGAACAGTGTTGGTTCCTGTGCTAGGAATAGCCATAATTTACTCCTTAACTAGCCGAGATATAAAGCGTACCGTTAACAGTTACGTTACGCACGTTATCATTAAAAGTAGCGGTCCAAGCATTAGGAACAATAATAGTCTGCCCATTAGAAAGAGGCGCTACAACGGACCATGCAGGAGCAGTTATAGCTGCACCAGTAAATCTTCCTATCCCTGTAAACGCATTCATATATCCCATTATAATAGAAAGTATAGCCTGATATGTGGTATTATTCTTAAACCTATTATACTGAGCTAGATACGTGGCCGTAGTAACAGCAGACATATAATCAATATATCCTGTAACCCACTGAGCAGAAGGCAAATTATTAAGGACAGTATGACCGCCTCTAAGCGCCACTTGCCCCGTAGTATTACCGATATACAAGAAATAACCTACGTTAATAGAAGCGAGGGTAGCCATTTGAGTAGGAGTTAGATTTGTGTTCCCTGCTCCTGACGGACCGATAATACCAGTAGCCAACATATCAAGAGAATTACCGACAGAAGTTCCCGTTGCATTTAAGTATCCTAATGAAAGACCTAACTGTACTAAAGCACCAGATACTTCACAAGTGCCCGTTCCACACGTAACAGTATTACCGTCGTATATAGGAACAACATCATATCCGTTGGCATGGCACTGATACACACTAGTACCAGAGGTGGCAGTAAGTACTCCTGCATCCGCTGTATCTATCCAACACTGAGAAAGCAAATTAACGTCGGGTTGACATAAAGAAGCTAACGCGAGTTTAGCTGCTGTGTTATCAAAATTTCCGCTAGTACCGTTAGTTATCATCTTGAAATAAGCGTACATCTTATAAGCGTTATACTGAGTAGTTAGCGCCGTCACTGATCCAGAGGGGAAGACAGTTCCACCAGAAGTAGCAGAATCATCATAAATAGCTATGTAGATGTTACTAAGATTATTATTACCCGAGAAGAACTCATTAAGCCATACAAGAAGTGGTCCTCCTACCTGGGTAGAATAATTCTGACCATTAAGAGTATAAAGAGAACCTACAGCCGGAGCCGTTCCTGAAGCTGTAAAATAATTACCCAGCGTTCCTGTATTGGCTACAGCTTCACCAGAGCCGACAAAAAGAAGCACACTGTTAAAGTTAGCACCAGGAACAGCGTTAATCTGAAATGTACTTGCGAATGAAATAAAATTCTGCGCAATAGAACCTATGTAATCTCCAGGGTTGGCCATTGTTTTCTCCTATATTTAAGACGGAATAATTAGACTACCACTAATAGTAGTACCCGTCACTACTACAGTATCATTAACATAAACATGAATAGCAGAAGCCCATTCTATTCTTATACGTGTATTATAAGAAAGTATCGTGTTGCTACGATTAGTGTATTCTGCACCGCCTTGATAAAAATCAGTTACCGTGTACCCACCTTCAATGCCCATAAGTTGCGCATCCATATCGTTAAATGTACTTTGCACATCTGATCTATCTAACCAATGTGAAACACTCTCGGCTAACTGCTGTGACGTTTCGCCTACAAATTGTAAATCAACATCGGATGTATAAAATACTACATCATACATATTCAAGGCGTCTTTAGAATCGTTTACTTGAAACGGTAGATTTCTTGGCTTGGCATTTTTAATTCTATACGCTACCCAAGTATTAGGTTTACCGCTCCCAACGTTAGAAAAATAGTCTTGAGGGTTGAACCACGTACCTTGCTTTAGAACAATGTACTGATCTGGTACTCCGAATATAGTAGCTAAACCAGACGCTAAAGTAGTATGATTCAAACTCATAAAAATGACCCCGGGCCAAAATCATAATTTAAGGACGCTATTGCTAACCCATTATTTCCTACAAGTTTATTAAGACCATGAATTACTAAACTTCCGGTATCATCAAATATGTTATTAGTCATAATACGATAGACGTTTGTATCAGTATTTACAATAGTTCCTCCACTTATAATAATTTGATCGGCAAGAAACCATCCTAGATTGAGTTGCGACTCGTACCAGAAAAAGGGGGCTTTTTGTAAAACTAAATTACCTTCTGCCATTCTAACTTTTTGTCCTTCAGCAGTAGGCGGAGCAGAATATAGCCTCAGTATACCATTTATATATGAAAGATTGATTATACTCCCATAGCCATCATCTACTTGCGGAGGCATATTAAAATAAGAATATACACCCATTTGCTCTGCAAAAGCAGGAAGTACGTTGCCATATATACCCATTACCTTACCACCAATGAAGCTCCACTAGACTGCCCTTTAACATAGATATACACTAAATGGTTCATCAATTCACCTGTATCTATATCCGGAAAATCATGCCCTTTTTTATCTATGGTACTTTTTGCGTTAGGCGCTATACCACGAAGAACTCCCTCTTCTAAATATTCTTTAACCTTATCCATACAAACCTGACCAACAAAATCTCCTTCTTTTACACCTTCGTTAATAAGTCGTATGAAGTATTCTCTTACTGCCTCTCGTATTTCACTCTTTCCGTGTTCCATACCTTCCACAAGATGCGGTCTAGCAGGTACAAAAGCTCCTTGAGGAGTATAATGATCGTAGGCCAAAATCTCCGCTAGTTCTGCCATAGACAAACCACTAGAATGTGTATCGGAATTGCGATACCCTACCAATATACTATCTTCACCCATTATCTTCTGGAACTTCTCCCAGTTTATTTTAGTGGCATACTCAAATGTCATAAAAGAACCGGGGGTAAACCTTGCGTAGGCATAGGCCAAATACCATCTGATCCGCCGCCAATTCCGAATCTTTCCGGAGCAGATAGTATCATATTAAGAGCTCTTAATCCAAACGTATTAGTAGTTAATACTTTCATCTCTTCCTGAATCTTATATTGAACAAAAGTAAGGTCAACTCCACCTAAAGACTTTTTAACTATAGGCATCCCACCATTACTCACAACACCACTAAGAGATTCACTAAACATATCAGCAAGATACCAAGCTATAAGAAGATTGTACACAAGATTTCTAGTGGCTATTTGCTGTATATAGCTCTGATTGCTCCAAAAGTTATTAAGAACTCCTGACCATTGAGCATTAATCGCGACAATAGCCTCGCTTATTTCACTATAACCACCATCAGTAAAAGTAAAATTTCTTTGGTACATAAAGTCTACAGGACTTTGAGATAAGTACATATTACCAGGAATAGGAGGCTGTGTAGCCAAAATAACTTCTACCGCTACTCCTGAACTAGCCATCATATTACCATTAGATAGTACAGCAGAACCCCAAAAATACCATAAACCTGTAATAGTTAAAGTAGAACCAGATATAATAGTAAAGATATTTCCAGCAGTGATAGGAGAACTGATAGATGCTAAATAATAGCCCTGTACTCCTGAGGGGGTCACATAATTTACATATACATTCGATGCTCCAGTAAGATCGCTCACTAGAGCAAAAGTTATAGGTAGCGAGTTACCAAGTATCGAAGTAGATATCATTATGTTACTGTTTCCTTTAAGGGTGCTAAATAGCTATCTAGCACCCTTATTAAACTACTTCTTAACCGTAGCTAATTGCGCTTCAAGTTGTGCGTTACGACGAGTGAGTTCTGCGTTCCTTTTGTTCACTTCATTAAGTAAGTCTGATTGATCCCGATACTTATGAGGAATTTCGTTTATGATACGAATTCCGTTTTGTTGTGAGTCAAGAAGAACTTTGAACTGTCTATCATCTTTTAACTTCTGATATTGTTCATCACTAAGCACAACTATTGGCTTTTTATCATGACCAGCGGGTATAGTAACAAGGGCCTTTTGTTCCCCCGTCTGGTCAAATAAGGCCCCATCAATGAACTGGAACGCATGAGCTGTAAAACTCTGCACAATTACAGACATTATTTGCCTCCCTAATGTCTTAAATTCCGAATCCGGTATACACCTGAACAGCAGGGGCCCAAGGAGCGTATATACCAGCTATCCGCCTAAGCATACGGTACTGCGTCATAAACTGACCAGGAATAACAGGATAAACGAAGTCCATAAGAGGAGCACCAAAGCGAATAAGAGGCTGAGGAGCAGACTCCGGACCAGTACCAATCTCAGGAGCAGAAATAACCATATAGTCAGTCATAAGAGGATTGAATGTAGAATTGGCACTGAAAAGAGGCTCAGGGAAAATCTCGATATCAGGCGTCTGGCCGCTCTCAGTCTCCCCTGCCATGAAATTATCCATGAAAGTCTTCAAAGAAGACTGCGGATTATAGACATTTGAATAGTTAACCGAAGAGAATAAGTTATAAGCAAGAGGGCTCATCCCTACCCTAACCTTAGTAACCTTGTTATAGGTATTATTAAGGAAAGAACGAATAGCCGCCGCGAACAACTTATACATATTCTGCCCGGCGGTTCCCGTAGAAGCCGCATCTGTATAGAGAACTGACATAGAAGAGCCAATAGAAGACCATGCAGTAGGGGAATTGACAGTAAAAAGTCCAATAGTACCCGTACCAGAATTACCCCAGTAAATAAGATAATCCATAAGCATTTCAAGCGCCCAGTTAGCATAAGCTTGTTTATGAGGAATCATAGAGCCGGCCCACGGCGCTTGAGAAGACTCCATCCTTTTAAGTTCTTCCACAGAAAGCTTATAAGTGACGTCCATGTTAATAATAGGAGCAGTCATCATTCCGGTCTGCGTTTCCACATCCTGCGTCTTAACGTTAGCAGGAGAACCCGCATTACCAAGAGCAGCAAAACCGCTGTACTGCGACAGAGGAAGAGACATAACTTCTGCCCACGGATCGGTTCCGGATTCAAACTCGACGAACTTACGAGCAACAGACCAGATAAGAGGCTGTCGAAAAATCTCCCTGAACCAGTTGACCGACCACGGAGTAAGAGTCTGAGACCCAATGAGAGAGTCGTTAGTGAATGAATCATTAACCATGAGTTTATTCACATGAATATCGTACTTCTTGATATTTCTATTATAGGCAAAACGCATACCTACAGACTTAGGATCATTCTTAGCAGCCGTAGCGACTTCAGAAGTATACCCCGTCTTGCTAAGATGCGCAGAATCACCCACATAGATAGGGCAAGCAAGCGCACCAGTGTCGGAACCGTAGCGAGAGTTAGTAGCAGGACCGATACGAAGATCGCAATCAGCTAAAGTATCAGAAATGGCGGGGTTATTTTGGAGCATCGTCTTAGCGATAGCACCAAGCTTACCGATACTCTTATCAACATCAATATTCATTTGTTACTCCTTAATTACATCGTGACATAAAGCATAATGCCATTGGTATCAGTAGAAACTGACTTAACCACCGCACTAACCGCAGTATAACCAGTAGGAACACCAGTACCAGAAGGAAGAAGTCCTATTTCACCAGTAACATTACTAGCACAAACAACCGCACTAAGCGTAGGTGAAGCCGTAGCACCAGTACACACGACTCCGGAAGAATCATACGTAGTTCCAGAAGGAGCCGCCCACGTACTAGCACCAATCCACGTCTGAAGCCAAACTTGCCCTTGATACATAAGAGTAATAGGAGCACCCTGAAGCATATAGTTGGCCTTAGCAGGATCGTTCTCTGCAACACCAGCATCATAGAGCGTAATTCCTCGTTGAAGCTGGCCAATTGTTCCAGAAGTGACTACAGTCTGAGCAAACTGGATATTACTCTTAGGGTTACCATCCGTATATACAGGGGCACTAGCATATGAACCGCTCTTAGCAGTAAACACAACAGCGGTAGTACCAGAAATAGCTGTAGTCCACCGGTAATAGATACCGGACGCTATAAGTCCAACAGCAGTAGCCGCAGCTACTCCTGACGCGATAGAAATAACAGTTCCATCTACATTAATATTAGTAGCAGCAGGAACAGTAGTCCCTGACACCGTAATAACTTCATTGTAGACAGAAGCAACATCCGCAGTGGAGATAGCCCCACAGTAAAAGTCTCCATCCGGACCTGAAGGATCAGAACCCATAACAATACCGAATTTAGCAACCTGCGTATCCATTGGGTCTTGATACCCACCGAGAGTCCACACACCATTGGGAGTGTAAGCAGGAACGCCATTCGGCTTACCTTGGCCTTTAAAGCCAAGGGTTAAAGTCATATTACTTTCCATTTAATTTCTCCTATTATAAG
>Ga0307376_10005495_pt1 | contig 11395 bp, 7 predicted proteins | sample TR2MG_FD_202536 | JGI IMG/M metagenome (GOLD analysis project Ga0307376, IMG submission 202536) | Soil microbial communities from Risofladan, Vaasa, Finland - TR-2 | ecosystem: Environmental > Terrestrial > Soil > Coastal area > Acid sulfate soil | place: Finland: Risofladan, Vaasa | collected... | reverse complement strand
ATAAGGCATCCCCGCGAAGTATTGAAAGTAGGAGACATGGTCAAAGTTAGAGTACTCAATGTAGATGAAAAAAACAGGAAATTATCTATTGGACTGAAACAGATACAACCCAATCCCTGGGCTCAGACAAAAGAAAAGTATCCATCGGGGACAAGACTCACCGGAACTATTACCCATCTGGCACCTTTTGGTGCTTTTGTCAAATTAGAAGAAGGAATCGAAGGGATGATTCATGTTTCAGATATTTACTGGACAAAGAGACTGAGACATCCTGGACAGGTGCTCAAGGTGGGCGACCAAGTGGAAGCAGTGGTTCTGGATATAAATGTTGAGGCTGAGAAAATATCTCTGGGATTGAAACAGAAATCGAAAAACCCATACGAGAAGTATTTTGTAGGGAGTAATGTTCAAGGGAAAGTCGTTCATCTCACCAATTTTGGAGCTTTTGTAGAATTGGAACCGGACATCAAAGGGCTAATTCATATTTCCCAGGCGGGTAAGGAGAAAATTAAAGATATAAAAGAGGTTTTAAAGGTGGGAGATAAAGTCTGGACAAAAATTATTAAAGTCGATACCCAGCAGATGATAATCGATTTGAGCATTAAGGAGTATATCAAAGCACAGGAAAAAGCGGAGGTGGAAAAGTATATTGAACAGGAAATCCCGGGAACTACTATTGGCGAAATAATCAGTGAAAAATTGGACAATTCAGACAATTCAGAAAATGAGGAATAACTTGAAAAAAAAATTTCTCCTCTTTGTCTGCCTTTCATTTTCTCTCCTGTTTTTGAGAAAGCCTCTATCCTATTCGGACGTCTCCTTCGGTAAGAACAAGGTAATCGTTGATCAACACACCTGGCATATTGCAGAGACCGAACATTTCCAAATTTACCATTATCCTGAAGAGAGGCATCTAATTCCTAAAGTAAGCAAGATGCTGGAAAAAGCTTACGAAAAGGTTACCAGTGACTTAAATACCAGTATAGAAAAGAAAACACCTTTCTTCTTATATATGACACATAACCACTTTGAGCAGAATAACATTGCCAGTACCGGAGAGGGTGTCGGTGGTTTCTCCGAGCCCTATAAGAACAGGTTTGTAATTCCTATAACCGGTTCGGATAAAGAACTGGAACATGTGATTACTCATGAGTTCACCCATATTGCAATTTTCAATATCTGGTATGGTGGGTTCTGGAAATCGGCCAGTCTGATGAGATTTGTCTTCTATCCCTTGTGGATAATTGAAGGATTGTCAGAATATGAGAGTAAAGAAGAATGGGAAACTTATGACCATATGCTTTTAAGGGACGTTGCTATTTCCGATATGATAATTCCCCTGGGTAAGTTACACAGTTTCAATCATTTGAAAATGCATCAGATCTCCTTAGGGTATCAAGAGGGACACAGTGCAATCAGTTTTTTAGCAGAAGAATACGGAGAGGATAAAGTTCCTAAATTGATTAAGGATCTTCGGGAAAGCCTGGACATAAATGGAGTTTTTTTGCACACAATCGACACTGACTTATATAGTTTTGACAAAAAATGGCAGAAATATATGAAGGAAAAATATCAACAGGAAGCAGAAGGAAAGGAAGAGGCTGAAATTTATGGGAAGAAACTTACAGAAAATGCCGAGTTCAACGGCCCTCCGGTTCTCTCTCCCGACGGAAAGAGAATAGCTTTCATTTCTACCCGTAACGGATATGGCGACCTGTTTGTGATGAACGTTGACGGAACGAGCCAAGAATCGATTCTAAAATCGCGGATTGGGAAGAGTCTGGATGTCATCCACTACGAAGGACACGCTATTTCCTGGTCCCCGGATGGAGAAAAAATTGCTTTTGCAGGAGAGAAAAGAGAGAAAGATTATCTTTATATAATTAATCTCAGAAAAAATAAGCTAAAGAAACTTCGTCTACCTCTGGAAGTTCTAAAATTCCCTTGTTTTTCGCGCCAAGGGGATAAGATTGTTTTTGTGGGAATGGAAGGAGGTATAAACGACCTCTACTTAGTGGATGCCAATGGGAAGAACCTGGAGAAGTTAACCAGCGATGAGTTCGATGACAATTATCCTGTCTTTTCTCCTGATGATAAGAAAATTGTATATGTCTCTGAAAGGGAGAAACAGAAAGACCTCTTTCTTTTGGATATGGAAACTCTTGCAATTACCCGATTGACTTCCACTCCCAGTGACGAGATTGATCCCTGCTGGGCACCTGATGGTGATAGTATCATCTATATTGGCGATTATTCAGGAATTTATAACATTTACCGCATGGACTTAAGCGATCTCGGAGAAGATATTCAGGAAGAGAATCCGGAACTGGACATTTTCCAATTGACTGATGTCAAAGTAGGAATTTTTACTCCGGAGATATCTCCCGACGGAGAGCATCTACTTTTCGTTTCTTATCGGCATGGAGAGATGAACATTCACCGTGGAGAATTTCCCCGGGAAGAGGTGTTTGTAAAAAAATTGAAGGGAAGAAAAGAGAAAGGGGAAACATCCATAGCCCAATTGCCTCAAGAGCCCACTGGACCCATCATAAGCCCCTATCCCTCTCCAGTGACCAGGATTTATCCCTATAGATTCAAGGCATCCACAGATCTCATTTTTCCTATGCTTTTTTATTCCACAACAGAAGGTCTGTATACAGCTGGATACTGGCAGGCAAGTGATATGCTGGGAAACCATGGGATGACCTCTTATGTGGAGTATGCCTCGGAATATGACTGGCTAACCTATCAAGTAGGTTATATTTATCAAAGGTGGCGGCCTGCTTTAGGCTTTTTCGCTTATGGAAAGACGAGACGCGAATCTGAAGGCGATGATAATAATACAGTCCATACCAGTGAATTTGCCGAAGAGATGATGGTCAGTTATCCTTTTGACCGTTTCCGGCGGGTAGACCTGGGACTTATTACTGAGTCTAAGCGAGAGTGGAATGGAGATAATATCAGAACCCGGGAGAACGGGGTTGCTCTTTCTCTGGTAAGGGATACAACCCAGGGAAAGATTCTGGACATAATGAGCGGTAGCAGGGCCAATTTTACGGTTTATCAAGCATTTAAAGCGCTCGATGGAGACCTCGATTATATAAAGTATATCCTCGATGCCAGGAAATATTTCAAATTATCCGAACGCAATGTTTTAGCATTTAGATTTCTGGGAAGGCTAAGCCAGGGAAAGGATAGAGAAGAACCCTCTTTAGGGGGAGAGAGTAAGTTACGCGGCCTTTCTAAGGGTTACTCCTCGGGGAGCAGGTTAGCCCTGATTAATGCTGAGTGGAGGTTTATGCTCTTTCCGGAAATAAATTGGAGGTTCAGACTTCTCTGGCCGGAGATATATTTAAAGAGCCTGCAATTTTGTCTTTTTACCGATTCAGGAGCAGCGTGGAACGAGCCTGAGGAGATAAGAACAATTTCAGATATAAAAAACACAATTGGAATAGGAGTAAGAATAAACACTTTCCTCATCCAGATGTTTCCCTTTACACTCAGGTTAGATTATGGCTGGCGGACGGATAAATTCAGTGGAAAATTCTATTTTTCTCTGGGTCCCACTTTTTAAATATTGTAATTATGGTTTGGTCGCGTAGGGGCGACCGCAATTTATCCCGATACATCGGGATGGTCGCCCAAGGGCTTTATGCCCGTAAGAATTACGCCCATAAAGGGCTACACTACGAAAAACAAGAACAAGTAAGTATACAATTAGTTTAGTGTAGTTGACAAGATTTCAAAAATTTATTAATATATAAAAATATAAATGAACTCTTTAATGGTAGCTATTATTGCGGTTCTGCTTCTGGGGTGCGGATTTAAATTTTACGGAAAGATTATAGAGAAACTGTGGGACGTTAACCCCCAGAGAAAGACCCCGGCAGTGGAAATGACGGACGGTATAGATTATGTACCGGCAAAGCATTGGACAATTCTCTTCGGACACCATTTTGCTAGCATTGCCGGGGCCGGACCAATCATCGGACCGGTGATTGCCGTAGCTATTTGGGGATGGGTGCCAGCTCTCATCTGGATAGTAATAGGTTCCATATTTATGGGGGGAGTTCATGACTTTTCCTGTTTGATGAGCTCTCTAAGACATAAGGGCAGGTCGATTGGCGATGTTGCCGAATCTACAATGAGCCACCGGGCAAAAATGCTGTTTGCTACTTTCTTGTGGCTGACTCTTATTCTGGTGGTAGCAGTGTTTGCCGCTGTTACCAGTACAACTTTGGTGAACGAACCGAGAATAGTAATACCTACTTTTGGCTTGATTTTCGTTGCCATTCTTACCGGACTGATGATTTATAAATGGAAAATTAACCAGGTGGTTGCAACAGCTATAGGCCTGATTTTACTGGTAAGTCTTCTGATTCTGGGATACTATTATCCCATATCTCTGGGAGTAGAAGGCAGCACAAAAATCTGGATAGTTATATTATTGTTGTATGCATTTATTGCTTCTATTACCCCTGTAAATATTCTCCTCCAACCGCGGGATTATCTATCTACTTTTATCCTGTTTTTTGGACTAATTTTTGGCTATTTAGGACTGTTTTTTTCTCATCCCAGGATGCACACTCCTGCTTTCGTACAGTGGTCTAGCAGTCAGGGGACTCTCTGGCCAATGTTATTTGTCATTGTTGCCTGTGGAGCAATTTCAGGATTCCATTCCTTAATTGCCAGTGGAACAACGTCCAAGCAATTGGCAAATGAGAAAGATGCGAAGAAGGTGGCGTATGGAGGAATGATTCTGGAAGGTGTTCTGGCCAGCCTGGCTCTTATTGCTGTAGCAGCGGGTCTTTATTGGACCGGAGGAGCGGGACGGGAAGGATTGGTCTATCCAGAATTAATTAAGGAAGGGAACTGGATTGTGACCTTTGCCCGAGGTTTTGGTCAGATAGCAGCACCTCTTCTGGGCGCAACTTTCGGCCCATTAGTTGCCATGGTCATGCTAAATAGTTTTGTAATGACCACTTTAGATAGTGGTACAAGAATTAACCGCTATATAACAGAAGAGTTGTTTGGTGAAGGTTTGAAATGGAAAATATTCCAGAACCGTTATTTTTCTACAGCAGTAATCATTTTCTTCGCAGGATACTTAGCATTAGGCAATTGGAAGGCAATTTGGCCAATTTTTGGGGCTTCAAATCAACTGGTAGCAGCGTTGGCTCTTCTGGTAATTACCGTTTATCTCTGGGCGATGAAGAAACCCACAAAATATACAATCTATCCAGGGATTTTTGTTCTATTTACCACCACTGGAGCCTTGATATACCAGGTGCGTGGCTTCATTAGAAATCAGAACTACTTGTTGGCCATAATTGGCGTGATTTTGCTCATTCTGGCCATTTTTATGGTCAGGGAGGGGGTAATAGTCGTTCGGAAAGTAAAACGGGCCTAAAACCTGTTAAATAATCCCTGTCCCTGTCCCGGAGTGGCTTTCTTTGGAAGCCAGAACTCTTTAAAGCTATAATTTTAATTTTTTCGTGCATTTTGGCTGTTTTTGTGATATAATAAAAAACAATCCAGAGGCGAAAAACAAAAGGCCCTCAGAAAGGGAGAACTATGGCAGAAGAGTGTGCAATCTGCGAGAAAGAGGTAGAGAAGACAGTCAAGTGTCCCTTACTAAATAGAAGTACCTGCCTTTCCTGTTGCTTTGCCATATCCTCTGGAAGAGTGGATATGATTCAGAGGATAAGGAAAGAGTATGAGCTGCAAAAGGAAGATATCCTCAAGGCATGTAGCACTTGTCTGGAAAAGGCCGGAGGAGTGGGTGAATAACCCCGTTGTTTAATAGATGGAGCCTTCTCACTTTTCCCAACAAAGTACTGCCACCTTCTTGAGAAGTCCCGCAAAAAAGGAAAGAACTCCCACCTTTATTACCAATTCAGCAAAAAGTTTAGCAGAAAGAGGGATTTTTCTATCCCTTTTAGCCAAAGTTAAAGTAAATTATAAATATGTATTTGTTTCTTTATGATATTAGAAGACTTTCAGGTAGAAATTAATGACTTGGTTTAAGCCAGTTTAAATATTAAAAGTTAACATAATAATCATTATATGTCGTAGTGCGACATCTGAGGAGGGAAACTTTGGGGGTCCTTTGGGGGTTCTAAAGATTACGTCTTTTCTTATTGAGTAATTTCCTTATCTGTTTCAATTTTTCTTCGCTGGGTCTAGCCTTCCCGCTAAACCAACGCTGGACTGTCCTTGTGCTAACTCCAAGTTCCCTGGCTATCTCGCCGGTCTTATAATCATAGTATAAGTAGAATTGGTGAAGTTCTTTGAGTTCTTGAAGTTCTTTTTCCATAAAAGTGGATATCCAGCCGTTTGTAGGCACAGATTCAATCTGTGCAACTGTGGAGTAGCAGAGCTTGCTCTGCGCCTTGCTCTATATGTTAACTAATTGCGAAACAAGTTTCGCTACTCCAAAACTCCGGGGTCCCCCGATGAAATCGGAGGTTGTTCCTCCCTTTCGGGAGAACTCCAGAATAATGAGACCTTTTCAATGGAGATGCCTACAAAATAGGGCATAAAATGGGACAAACAGATATTGGGGAACAGGTTTTTGGAAAAAGTGCCTTAAAACGCAAAATTTAGCCTTTTTTAAAGGCTTATGCCTTATAAAGGGCCATTTTTACGTCAAAAAGGCACTGCCAAGGCAAAAACAGCAAAAAGTAGCTTTAACACAATTATCGTGAGCACTACCAAAAGGATGTAATGAACGATGGCTCTACCAAGTTTCTTATTTTTTCGGAACTCTCTGAAAGCAAATAGTGCCCCGATAATCAGAAGTACTGCTAAAAGGACCAGGACTAGCCAGAAGGACCAACCTGCCATCTTTATCACCTCCCTTTCGAGTTGTGGGTAGTGTAGCCCTTTATGGGCGTAATGTTTACGGGCATAAAGCCCTACACTACCAAATCATTATTCGTTACGGGCATGAAGCCCTACGCGACCAATTCTCAAACCGACCAGTACTCGAGCGAAAAATCTTCTCCCGGTACAAGAAAACTTATCGTGCCATGCGAAGGCCATCTTTCCAGTTCCACATCGTTTCGCTCCAAAACGATTACCATCTCTATTGCCTGACCAACTTTTGCTTTTAAATCGACAAAAGGTATACTCAATTCTATAATTTTTTGATAGCTTATAGAAGTCAAATCTTTAAACTTCTGATAATTCTCCCTGTGCTCTGCTTGGACTACGTCAAAAAGAGAAAAAGCAAAATTTCCATCCTCAAGCATTTGAATTTTTACCTGTTGGGGAGATTCCTTGAAGAAGTTGATTTTGATTGTGAGGTCTTTTAAACTTTCATAAGAAAGTTCCATATTTGTGTCGATGCGCAGATACAAATTGCTCAGGTCGAAGCCATAATAGAAACTTCTGACAATGTTTCCTCGATGGTGCATCGGTCCTATAATCTCGGAGACATCGTATTGTCCCGCACCCTGCCATTCGAAATAATCGGTTACTTTACCGTCTAATATAGGGTTTATGAAGTCGGTGGGCTCGCGTTTGGGACGGGGTTTCTCGTGGCCAGAAATGGCAATGTGTAGCCAATCTGGCACTTTTTCCCCAAGGAAAGTATACACATTCATCAGGTGCTTTCGATAAAGATTATCAAAAGCGAGACTATTGACAGAGCGATACTCATCTCCATACCACCAGTTCCAATCGCTACCTTCGGCAATATATATCCCCTCTTTCGCTTTCTGTATCTCTTCATGTTTCCCGGGGTCTCTTTCTTCAAAATGGGCTAACATCTTACGAGTCCTGGCGAGATAGTCCCAGGCAAGATTATCCTCCTCATGTCCAATCCACACACAAAAATTGTGATTTATCCAGGAACCACTCCATAACCTGGGCAGGGAGACCGGTTTTGTGTACTTTTCCGTAAATTTACTAATCGTTGTCGATTCCAGTAATGGGTCGTCACTGATTGTTTGATAAAGCCTCCTCAGAAAGTCCCCCCCATCATTCTTATAATACTCCCAGCAGTTCTCTCCATCAAGTATAATGCTCACCAGATGGGGTCCAGGGAAGTGGCTTACTCGCTTATGAATATTGTGAAGTTCCTGCATAAAATGCCTCACTGCCTGTTCAGGGGGAACCCCTGCATAGGTAAAACCGATCAGGTCGGATAGTTTCCTATTTCTAAAGACAATTTTTATGGAACTGTCGTCCGTGCTGAACTGATAGAGCTTATAAAGAATATCGGCATTATGGGGAGAAACACCTATTGAGGATGCTAAAATACCTTCATCAGTGGCAATCCAATCTATTCCTGCCTGGGAGATTAAAGGGACGATTGCTTCGGAAACCGCACCCTCGGAGGGCCACATCCCCTTCGGTTTCCGACCGAAGAACTTCTCATAACAGGCAACTGCTCGTTCAATCTGAGCTTTCGCGTCTTCCCGGTGACGAAACTCTTCTTTGGGCAGAGCGATTTCAGGAGTGGCCATCTTTGCTGCCTTAACGTCAATTAGAAGAGGTAAAATGGGATGGTAGTAAGGAGTAACGGAAATTTCAATTTGTCCCTGTTCCTGTTTCTCTCGATACTTGCCAATCACTTTCTTCATTATTCCCAGTTGTTTATCTATCACCAATTTCTTTTCTTCCTCAGTAAATCCCTTCCCTTTCTTCCCCAATTCTCTAAGTTCAGGGTCTTGCCTTCGTAGACAAGGGTCAATCCAACAGAGGTTGAAAAGCAACTGTAAATCTAAAAAATCCTGTATACTAAACCTTTTCTGAATCTCTTTCAACTCTTCCCCAGCCACATACCTTCCTCTCTTGGACAGAAGATCCCAGTATCGGGGAAAAGGTTTAATCATGTTTTCCCAGTTGGCTGTAAAGAAGTTTTGGAGAATAAAGGTTCTCTCTTCAGGGGATAGTTTATTGGCGGGTTTTAAAGTCAAGTCCAGAAACTGGTCAGTCAGATTATTCTGGGCATAATCGTTTATTTGGTCTATCAAGGAAGGGACAAGATTGAAATTTACATGAATCTTAGGAAAGTCGTCTAAGGAAGCCACCATATCATAATAGTCTTTAGTCGCGTGAAGCCTCACCCAAGGAAGGACAAACTTGTTTTCCAGGAGGTCCTTATAATATGGCTGGTGCATATGCCATAGAAATGAAATATGGAGAATGTTATTTTGAGGCATTCCTACTACTTTTTCTTTTTAGCAGGTTTTATAACAGGTTTTTCAACCTCTTTCGAACCACCAAAGTAGTAATGCACAACAACCCTGCCATAAGTTGTGGCGAAAGCTGAAGCAGCGCTTTGATAATAGAGACCGATTTCCGCTCCCAGACCCAAATTGGGAAGCTGCATCATAAAATACTCCACCCCGGCAAATGGACCTATACAAAAATTATCATCTGCGTTCTGTCTTAAGTCTCCACCGATTTCTCCCCCCAAATACAAATTCATGCTCTTCTCATCTTCAACTTTATAGAGTATTCTTCCTCCCAGAAGAAATTGGTTACTATCCGTCTCCAAATGGAAGCCAATAACCGGGTTCACAGCAAATTTATCAGTCAACCAATACCTGAAGGACCAACCGTCCAGAGGTGAAAGAGCAGAAAAACCCACGCCTAATCTCTTCTTCAGACTAACCGCTTCCCCCTTAAGGGGCAAGCAGAAAAGAATACTTACCATTACCAAGCCAGCTACTAATTTTTTCATTTTACCTCCTTCAATTTAGCAGAGCAAGCTCTCTTACTCCAGAGTCCTTGGGAGTAGCGAAACTTGTTTCGCGTTAATAACGCAGAGTGAACTCTCTTACTCCAGAGTCCTTGATTGCCTCCCTTTATCCACAGGATTATCCCTGCGGGACATCAGAATTTTACCATCATCTCCCCGAGAACTTTATCTGCGCCATCCTCAGCAAGCTCTCCCGCCATAAAGATACCGTACACCAGGCGAAATGAAAGATTTGCTGAGTAATAATACTTAACGAAGATGTCCACTTCATCTCCGATGGCGCCTTTCGGAGTATAAGAACTGTAGCTGAAATAATTAAGTCCGGTTTTTAATTCTGGGAGGGGAAAAACGGACAATCCCAATTTAAGTATCTTCAAGTTAGTAGTTGTATAATCAGGATCTCCATCCCTGACCTCGCTTCTATTTTCCATATAATATTCACCATATTCTTCTTCTGACAGGTGGGCGTAGTCTGAAAGGAAATTTTCGTCTTTTCCTGTAATCGGGGCCACTTCTCCACTGCCAACGAGATATTCACAGGCAGCGATGCCTTTACCAAATCTGGTCTCAGCTTGAAAGTTTCCACCTAACATATAAGCTAAACCTTTATAATCTCTCCCTCCCCCCTTTCCCGATTGAAGGATTATGCCACCCCGATAATCCACTTCCTTTCCCAGTTTTCCACTCAAATGGCAGCCCAAAAAGTTCTTATCCACACCGCTAGTTCGATCTCTCTGCCACAAACCGGAAATTTGGGGAGTAATCCCTTTCCATTTTCTCTTAAAAAATACTCCATAAGCGTTCTTCTCTTTCCAGTTATCAGGGCTAACTCCCTCACTCCCTGTAGGTTTTAACATCATTAGCTCGCAGTCGACCTGCCAGGGCAGAATGGCGGATAATTTAATGGCATCGTAACCTGACGCATTGTCATCAACCAATAGCCCATCTCCGTATTGGAGAGGTTGTCTTCCCAGAGCTAAATATAAAGGAAGTCCAAGAAATTCATCAACTTTCACATAGGCATTTTCAATCCAGGGCAGCATATTCTTGCGAGTCAATCCTTCAATGGTTACTGTGGAAGTATCCACACCCCAGAACCCTCTCGATTGTAACTTTAGGCCAATGGTAACTCCCTCTGCTAATACTCCCTCTATCAAGAATCTCGTCCGTTGATAGACGTAACTGGTATCTCCATTGTTTACCGGCACCCACCTTATCCTGACTTCTTCTCCCACTCTTACGCCCGCCAGACAAACTTGAGGAAATATCTGAATGATGGAAACTACAAGAAGAAATAGAATGGTTCGTTTCAAACGCTCTCTCCTTAATTAGGAGTCCTTGCGAAAGCAAGGTTATTAAATTTTGGAGTGTGAAACGAGAGTTTCACCCTGGGTCAAGCTTTCGCTTGACACTTCACCCTCCCTTTCGGGAGGACTCCAGCACGATTTCGAATCCTGCCTATTGTAGGCACAAATTCAATTTGTGCATATATTTTAGATACCATATAAAAAAAAGAGTACAAAGTCAAGAAAAAACTTGACTTCCCCTCTTGAAAGAATCTAATTTATATTGAATTCACGGCGTAGGCGACAATGCCTTTATTTTCGCCTCAGCCATATCCTGCCATATCCTGTCAGAATAGAAATGGGACATCTGTTGGTATATTTTAATTGCTTCATCTTT
>Ga0307376_10005494_pt1 | contig 11396 bp, 21 predicted proteins | sample TR2MG_FD_202536 | JGI IMG/M metagenome (GOLD analysis project Ga0307376, IMG submission 202536) | Soil microbial communities from Risofladan, Vaasa, Finland - TR-2 | ecosystem: Environmental > Terrestrial > Soil > Coastal area > Acid sulfate soil | place: Finland: Risofladan, Vaasa | collected... | reverse complement strand
CTGCCTAGAGCCCCTATGCCACGAAAGAGTCGAAAAACTACTACTAAAATACCTGCCTCACCACTTTACCGTTCCCGCCACACCTTCGTATAATAGAATGGCGACAGTGGTAAGTGGGCCTGGCCTCGCGATGGTCTGCCTTGCCCTGGTCCTGACCTCAAACACACCCCAGTACGACACCGAAACCTCAAAAGGAAGGTCTCCAACTGCGCTGCCGGACTATGAGGTGGAGGTGGCGGCATGAAGACGCTGGCAGCAACCCATTCTTTTCCAAATGATTCCCCCAGGCGTAAAAAAAAGCCTGTAAGCATCCCGACCAAGCAAGCCATCCAGGAATTTGTGGTCAGCCGGGGTGGACTGCGCCCTAAGACCCGGAAGGAATATCAAAAGCACCTACGACTCTTCGAACTCTCATTCCCCTGCTTGCCCCGGACTCCCCAGCCCATCCAGGCGTGGCTCAACAGCCTCCTGCGCGAAAGAGGGGACCAGCCACTGGCCCCGGAAACCGTCCACGCCCGCTTCCGAACCCTTAGGGCCTTTTACAAACAGACACATCTCTGGCATCCCAGAATCCCCAACCCCATGCCCCTGATCAGGCCGCCGCGCTTGCTGCCCAAGGCAATGCGTACTTTCACCGTCCAGGATATCTACCTTATATTCAACTTGCCCCTTACCCTTCGCGAGCGGGCGATGTTCATGCTGTTCCTGGATACGGGCCTCCGAGCTACAGAGTGTGCCAATCTCACTTGGGATAACGTGTACCCGGAGTACATCACCGTAAGCGGGAAGACCGGGGAAAGAGACGTGCCCATTAACGAACCCACCTTTCAGCTTCTTCGCCGGCTAAAGGCTGAATCGGGCCGCGATACCTACGCCTTCCAGGGAAAACGCGGTCGCCTCACCTATGAGGGCATCTACAAGACGATCCGGCACATCTGCCTGCAGGCCGGTATAACAGGACGCCGTACTTCTCCCCATACATTTCGCCATACCTTCGGGACCGAATACGCCTCCAGCCCAGGGGCTGATCCCAAGGTGCTGCAGGATATCATGGGGCACCGGGATTTCAAGACGACCCTGAGATACATACATAACAACCGCAGGCGCCTTATCAACAATCACCGCCTCTGCAGTCCGCTGAGGATGATATCCAGCGCTACCCAGGGCAGCCTATTTGAGTCCGAAGCGGTAAAGGAAGCCGAGCAAATCCTGGAAGAAGGGAGGTCATTAGGCAATGGTAACAAAAGCACAACTCCAGGGCCTGGGTGAATACATGAGAATGGGGTTTACCCTCGAGCATCCAGACGACCACGTTGTTATCCTGAGGCACGAAGGTGAAAGCCTAGTTATCTTCTCCCAGTCAGGAGCCACCAAGGAGAGCATTCAGGCTGAATGTGCCGAGCATTTAGCAAAGTACCATGGGTGGGATGGCTGTTTGTGGAGTGGAGACAGTGGAAGTTAAAATCACCATCCAGAGCAAAGAGCTATCCAAGGAGGAGCTGCAGCTCTTAATCCAGAGCATCCGTAATTGCGAGCAAAAGTCATTCCCCGATAAGGAAATCTTCATCTGGGTTGAGGTGCCAGAGTTGAGCAAGGCAGAGTGTGCTGAAATCCTGGCCAGCATAAAGCCGCCCTATAAATACGGTCCGAGCACCCTTTTCTATAAGACAATTAAGACTAACAAGATGCCCGATATTGCTGGCTTTGTTGAGGCAATGAAAGACATAGGAGCCAAGGTCACCGCCAAAGACGGAACGATTGTCATTGACCTAAGTCATTCGGGAGACAGAGTCCATGCCTAAGATTTTTATAGCCCGACAGGAAAGTCAATGCACAGCATGTGGTAAAACGATCTTGAAGGGTAAGCCGTTCACCTTTCTTAGTGGTGTGACTCCCTACCCGGTCCACCCAGAATGTCGAGAGAACGCAGTGACGACTTCCCACAGGCGAGCCATGGATGCCTTGGGCAACAGTCAAGGAAAGGCGGGCCAAGGAGAGAATATTAGCGGAGTTCGGGTAAATCGTGCTGACGGGAGCGGAGCGTCCGTTTGAAATGCTGGGCTGGGCGAGAGACGCCTTTATAGTTCAATACTAAATATGGAGGTGCTATTTGAAGATTAACATACCGAAAAGCGAAATGTTGAAAATCCTGGGCGGCCGGGGCGTCGATGTTCCCGATGACGCCGATATCACGGATGTCAACCTGACCGATGACGGCGTTGAGTTTTCTCTAGGGGAAGAAGAGGAAAGCAGCGGGGAATAGCCGAGAAAGGGTTAGCGCGTAAACAAATGAGGCTATCTTGCCCGGTCCAGGGAGATAACCGATAAGAAGCGGGAGGAGCTTGAGAAGCGAGGCATAACGCCAGTGACCGTGAAGGATGGAGACCCTGACCATGCCTGAAGAAACCATAGTAATGTGTCTTCCCGTTGAGGGAGACCCTGGCCGTTATATAGTGCCGGGGAGCGTACAGTACAACTGTAATGACTGTGATACCGAAGTTTGGGTGGCGCCGTCTGGACAACGGCTCATTAGAGAAAGAGGCGCCACAATAGTTTGCATGAATTGCGCCCAGGTTAGACTCGATAAAGAGCCCGGCACCCTAGAAATCACCGGAGACCAGGTCGAGGAAATAAAAGTATGGAAAAAACGGAATTAAACCTATTCCGTCAAGCAAGGCAACTCCTCCGGGATAAACCCCTGGAAATGAATGAGGAGGAGGCAGAGGTGGTTAAAATCGCCACCATGCCTTTGCTGCTATTACGTCAGTTCAATGACTTCACAACAGACCAGGGGCTAAGAGAGTTGGCAAAAATCATAGAGGAGGCAAAAAATGGAGACCGAAAAGGATCTGATCGCCCTCGCTGAACTAGATACGGTTATAAACCGGCTAAAGAGTATACGCGAAACAGCACAAAAGAACGTGGGGAAAAGCCGGCCTATCCTGAATGCACAAGAAATCGAGTTGGTCAAAGATCACCTTGACCTAGTTGTAAAGTACACTAAGCTATAGGGCTGTTGCCGAAGCCCAATATAACGAAGATATTAAGGAGGCGTAGCAGTACCTGATGGAGATAAGGACCATGCCTAAGAAAGCGGCCAGGAGAATTAAAAGGAGGCGCACAGTCAAGATTAAAACCAAGCTTGTCTGTGCTAAATGTAGAGCAGACTGGAAAAGAAATAGCAACCCCGCTATCTGTCCCGTGTGCCAGGAAAGTAGTTTTGGTATAGCGGTCAAGAAGGAGGTGTCCAATGGTTCAACCAAGCACAGCGGTTGAGGTGGTGAATGAGGAGCGTGGGGCAATCGCCGCGCAGCGGGCAATCAAGCCCCAGCTCACCGAGGCAGCTATCACGTCCATAACCTACGACCTTCAAATGGCCGAGAAGCTTGTCACGGAAGCGCTCGAGGAGATGGTGGACTACGGCCAGATCCCCGGAGTCTCCGGTAAGGGGCTCTGGGACCCCGGCGCGTCGAAGATTATGAACGCCTTCGAGACCTACCCCCGCCACAAGATTCTCTACCATGAAGAAACCGACGCCCTCATCACATGGGCGCTAGAGGTGGAAATAGTCCACAGGGCTAGCGGAACCATTGTCGGTGCCGGCGTCGGCGCCTGTAGCACCAGGGAGCCGAAATACAAATACCGGTGGGTACTCAAAGAGGAGGCCAAGAGGCTCGGCTACTCCGACCCGGAAATCGACAGCATGAAGACCAAGCGGAGGAATGAGGTCTTGGAATATCGCGTCGAGAATCCGGAATACGGTGAGCAGGTCAACACCATCATGCAAATGGCAGCCAAGCGAGCCGAAACCGATGCCGCCAAAACACTCCCCGGAGTGGCCAGCGCCCTGAGGAAGCTCTTTGACCCGAAAAGAACAGCGGGTGGGAGCGGGGCACGCAAGGCAAAGGAGGGAGACGGCGAGGACTCCCCTCGCTGGACCACATTCTGGAACCAGATGAAGGGTATCCTTGGTGATGGTTACCAGGAGAAGACTCACAAGATACTCGGGGTCACATCAATGAAGCAATGGTTAGAAAAAGGTAAGAGCCTCGACGACGCCACCCGGTTTGTCATTGAACAGGTGAAGGCCGGGAAAGTTGCGGGGAATATGGCACCAGTCCGGCGGGATCCGACGGCCGTTAAGGAAACTGAGGTTACCGATGGCGAAACCCTCGAGAAGGTTATGGAGGCTTGTTATGGATGGCTGCCGGAGCGGGTATGGGCGGAGGCCAACTACGCCTCAAGAAAGAACTTCGAGGAGGCTGGGGTAGAAACCGCCTGGGCGGTATTCTGCCGGCTGAGGGACACCATCAGGCAATTGACGGCGGAGTAGCTAGTTTGTCACCAAAAGTGGCAAAGGCATTATTAAGGGAGTGCCGGGATGATATTGAGATATTTGGCCTGGAATTTGCCCAGAAAAAGTGGGCTAAGTTTGTAGCGAGAAAATGAAGAATAGCCGGTTTTGTGAGAGGTCTTTGATTGGCTATAGGAGGAACTAGTGCCACGGCGTAGAATGATAGACCCCGACTTTTGGAATGACAGCCGCGTTAAGAGGCTTTCACCCACCGAGCGTCTGCTTTTTATTGGCATGATAAGCTATGCTGATGATGATGGCCGCCTCCTGGCAGACTCCGCCTTCCTCAGGTCGAAAATCTTCCCCTACGACGACTTTACCCTAGAAGCCATTACGTCCATGCGAGACCATATCCTAGAGACTAACCCTAATCTTCAGCTCTACCAAAACGCCGGCGAGGATTATCTTTACTTACGCAAATGGCCCCGGTATCAGAAACCATCACACCCCCAGTCATCCAAACTACCCAAGCCCCCAGAATTACAGGAATCAGTCCCGGAAGTAATCACTGAACAAGGCCAGCCTCAAGATGGAATCATTCCATCGCAGGTCAGGTTAGGTCAGTCTAGTCTAGGTAAGGATAGGATAGGTCAGGTTAGGGAAGCTCAGGAGGACTTCACTGAATTTTTAAGTAATGAAAAGGACTTGACTGACTTTTTGACGACGATTTTAGAAAAATGTCTGCCCCGCGGGCCGACGCAGACCATGCCTGTTCTCAAGAAACTATGGCTTCAAGCGACTAGGAAGGAGATGGATGGCGACGTTTTCCCAGTTGTGTATATGTCGCTGCAAAAGTATCCACTCCCAGTGCTGGCAAAATCGCTAGTCAAGGGAGTTAAGTATAGCCCCGGCAAGGTGAAGCCTGCTAAATACCTGCAGACTGTCTTCGAGGAGCAGATGAAGGAATACGAGAAGGAGCATCCACCATGAGGATTGAGATACCCATGCTTCCCCCACCAGAGTTGAACCCGAATGCCCGGGAATTCTGGGCAGCGAGACACAGGGCGGCCAGAGACTTCCGGAAAGCAGCCTGGGCGATTGCTTACAATGCTAACCCAGCCCACGATATCATGTTCGAGAAAGCTAAGATAAAGGTGACCTTGGTTTATCCGAGTCACCAAGTGACACCCGACCCCGATAATCTTATAACCATGCTAAAGCCGGCACTCGATGGAATTGTGGACGCAAAAATAATCCCGAATGACACGCAGGAGGATGTCCGCTATGTGCTGCCGATGTTCCATGAGGTGGATCCGCAGCGGGCGCCGCTGACGATTTTGGAGGTTGAAGATGCTTGATGAATTGAAGGCGAAAGAAACGGCAGCATGGGATTCCCTCAGCGGATATAAATTCATCATGTTTGGTTACCATGCTGCCGTATGGGTTACCCTTAATCGTATTCACCGTTGCCATCAGAGGAATCCATTTTTAGATGTAGTGAAACTAGCAAAAGTTAAGATTGAAAGGATACGTTACCCAAAGGAGGGATGATGGAGCTTGAAAAAGCCAAGGCAATAGCTGAGGACTTTAAAAAGCAGCTGTCGCCATCCTGCCAAAGAATTGAGATCGCCGGCAGTATCCGGCGCCGCAAGCCCGAGCCAAAGGACGTCGAGCTTTTATGCATACCTAGGTATCGCGGCAGTGTAAACCTACTGGACAGCCAGATAACGATGCTCATGGGTGAGGGTGTGCTGGCCCTTCGCCGCAACAAGCGCGGAAGTACCGCCTATGGACCCAAGAACAAGCTGCTGGTTCATGTTGAGAGCGGTATCGGAATCGATGTGTTCTCTACCACCGAGGAATGCTGGTGGGTTGCCCTCTGTGTGCGCACCGGCCCTAAAGACTCCAATATTGCCATTGCCAAGGCTGCTCAGAGGAGGGGCTGGCGGCTGTTGGCCTACGGCAGCGGCTTCAGCGCTCCAGGAGGGCTGCTTCGCTGTGACTCGGAGCGAGATGTCTTTGAGCTGGTAGGTCTGCCCTACAAAGAACCCTGGGATAGGAGGTGATGATGGCATACGTTATCGGATTTGGAGTCGCCGCGGTTGTATTCTTCACTGCCGCAGTGGTGTGGGCTTGGAAAATAGCGAGGGGCCGGTAGGATGAAGCGAATATTCCCATCTGATTCCTTAAAAGGTAGGTAGCTGCACATCCTGCCGGCCCCGGGGGGCTATCCCAAGAAAAAGGAAGGAGGAAGCCTCTGTCTGAGTCAAAATTCGGGATAGCCCCTGCCTTGAGTGAGGAGAAAAATGACAACAGGTAAGAAAAAGACGAGAGCTTTTAAGGACAGGCAGTGCCGCTATTGCAGTCTTGCAAACAAAGCGAAGTTGAGGCAAGGGCAGTCTTGCTGCCCCCTCCCGAACCCGAAAATTCGCAACGGGCATTGTTTGAATCGCCACCCGACCGGTAAAAAGGAGGAACTTGAAGATGGCTCTTCTTGACTACACAACAACAATTCCAGTACACAAGACGGCTGCCGAGGTCCAGGGGATATTGGCCAGGAATGGCTCCAGGCAGATCCTTACTGAATTTGACGACCAGCAGCGAATCTCCGCTGTTCTCTTCCGGATCGACGGGCCTGGCGGTGAGGCTCTCAGTTTCCGGCTGCCGGTGGATGCCGGCGCCACTTATAAAGTTTTATTGAAGCAATACAATAACGGTGAAGTACCTCGGAGATATGCCAATGAGGAGCATGCCCGGCGCGTGGCCTGGCGAATCATCAAGGACTGGCTCCAGGCTCAGATGGCCCTCCTCGAGACTGAGATGGTCAAGATGGAGGAGATCTTCCTGCCTTACCTTATTGTCGGCAAGGACAAAAAGACGCTTTACCAGGCTATGAAAGAGAGCCAGTTTTTATTGCCATCGGGAGATGAATAGTATCGCCATACTGTTAAATAAGGGGGGAATATGGAAATTTGGATTACGAGAGACCAGGCCGGTATCCTCCTGGAGCACCACGCCACACCGGACGAAATCGAGGAAGACTTGAGGGGGCTTCAAGTCTATGATGAGCTTACTCCAATAGAAAATGTGAAGGTGGAGCTCAGTGGTCGCTGGGAAGACCTCAAGCAATTCTTCGCGGATATCCAGGCCCTTGCGAATTTTGTCAGGGATACGGACTTCGAAAAAGATTCCGAGCAGGATAAGCTCATCGAGAGGCTGTGGACGAATAATCTGATTAAATTGTAGACAGTATCCCTGTACTGTTAAGGAGGTGGTAACAATATGAAAATCGAAAAAGCTATCGAAATCCTAGAAGAATTTAGGATCTCCGACCCTGGTGAGGACTTCCAGGACATTGACGACGCCCTCAAGCTAGGCACCGAAGCCCTGAAAGCCGTCAAGGATGCCAGGGCAAACAACTACTACACACCCATCGCCACCATGCCAGGAGAGACAAATGAGTGAGCCAAAAACTGAGAAGACCGTATCGCTAGAGTTAAATAAGAGGGAGCTAGCGGTCCTGCAGATTTCCCTCGAGTTAAGGAGAATATACCACTCACCCCTAAATAGAAATGACTTGGCCACATTGAATCACCTCATTGAGCGGGTCGAGGCGATAGAGAGAGCCCCCCAGCTTCAGAGTTGAAAATGAGCAGTTTCCTAGAGAGACTTTATCAAAGGCTATACACGAAAGTGGGAGGGAAGCCCTGGACCGAGCTAGTCCGCGAGGACCAGAGGCGTAGCCCCTTACTCTATATGCTCATCTTCCTGGGCTTGGGTATTTTGGTTTCAAAGCTAGCTGGTAAGTATTGGTGGCAGATTCTTTTAGGCTTCCTGTTAGGAATTTTGGTCGGTCATTTTTGGTGGTAGCTAGGAGCGAAGCGACATACCAAAAAGCGACCCGAGTGGCACGTAAACCATCGCCCTGCCCGCTTCATCCAGACCGGTGATATCAAGTCCGGCGCCCAAGATCCAGCAGATAATCCCAAGCATGATAACCATGACACTTCCCCACCAGGGCACCGGTGACTGCTGCCCGGGATCTGGCGAGCGGTCAACACTGTCTCCGCACTTGGGGCAGGCTTTGGAAGACGCCGGGAAGCGGGTTTTACACCCAGAACAATAATAATAGGTCACCGGGCTTTTCGGGTGCCTGATAGCCCTGGTTACAGCGTAAATAGTGAAGTGAAACAATGGCAGGGTCTTCATCTCATCACCAGAATCTCCCCGAGCTCGGCTGCCGCTTCCACACCTACCACTCTATCCTTGTACGTATAAGGTGTTAGCACGTTTGAATCCCAGAAGGTTCTGATTTCGCCCGGGGCAAGCTCTGCCTCAACTACGCTGGTGAAGTCGTCGGTTCTTCCCCCAGTCCAGTTGGGATTGACATAGTGTTTCTGAGTAAAGTCAAAGTTCGCCCAGCTTCCCCAGTGCGGGTTATCGTCGTTGGCCGGGTCTAGGGGATCGGGGGGCAGAGGGAATCCCGGCTCCCACATCTTCTCCTGGAACATAACACTGCACACTCCTGCACCGCTGCCCTGGTTCTGGATATCGACCTCATACCTTAGAGCTGTTTTCATGCCCCAAATCGTAGGTACCTGAAAAGACGATGTTCTTAGACCTGAGACATACTCAAACCTAGCAGGGGCGGTGATGATTACGTCCTCGGTAGCCTGGTAGGCGCCGATAAGCATATCATCGGCAAAGACATCGAGATAGACCGGGTAGGTGCCCTCGACGCCGGGCATTGACACAGGCAAGCTAATATTTTGCCTGGCACCGGTGGAGGTGAACGGTTTTATGCCGGATGTGGCCACCTTGGCGCCATTGCTGACCAGGTATAGTTCAGCAGAGCAGCTAAGCCCTGAGGGCCGGACAGTAATAGTGGCTATCGCTGTTTTAGCCCCGCCAGGTGCAAATTCTGGCATTATACCCTCCTTTTATGTCCAGACTATTGGGCCAACTTCTCCGCTGGGTATAACCACATCTTCAGTCGCGATGTAAGCCACAATCAGGTAGCCATCGGCAAAGACATCGAGATAGACGTGATAGGCAGCTCCGCCGGGGCTTGGCATAGTGACGGGGAAACTCACTGACTGGGCTACTCCAGTGGAGGTGAAGGCCACCAGTCCTGATGAGGCTACCTTGGTGTTTTCATCCGGGCCAAGGAAAAGCTCGGCCTGACATTGTAGCCCCGGAGGGGTCACAGTGATTGGCGCGACCGCGGCGGCCGCTGCTCCTGGCCCCAGTACTGGGTCTAGCATCTCTACTGAGATTCGCTCTGGACCATCACCTTTAACCTTTTTGAAGTCCATGATTTACCTCCTTCATTCCCATTCTATCGGCAGGGGGATCCGTTCGCCTGGATGCTCGCTTTGAACATGGGCAACCAGCTCCTCATAGGTATCAAAACTTTGTTCACAGTAAGGGCAGACATAGCCCTCAGGCGGTGGCACCGGTGGTGCCGCCCCTGCCATGGCAGCCAAGGCGACGATGCCTAAGCCTGCTAACCCTACCGGTATGATGAGTATTGCTGGTGATATCCTTTTTTCTGCCTCGGGCATTTTTATTACCCCCCCCTTCTCTTAATCCCACGGGCTATTGATAAAAGCGTCCAGCACAAGGTCAGCCGCATCGCCGTCTTCTAGTGCTCGGGCAAAGACCGTGTGCCCCGCTCCTATCTTTCTAGCTCTAACTCCAACCTCAGTGCATAACAGGTCGCCTATAACTATCGCCCCGCCACCCACATTGGTTGCCTTCAACACCGTTGTGTAACCTTTAACCTGGACATAACCCCAAGCGTTATTAGCGGTAGCCTCAGCCACCATACCGTAAACAATGGCCTCCCCTATTGCGGCTGGAGTTGTAACCTCGTTACCTGCGGCTACTGCCTTAAGGGAGACGACATCGCCGGCTGCCAGGGCTCCACCCGAGGTGTTCTTGGCATAGGCGTAATGCTTGACCTCAATCGTGTTGATGCCCTGGTTATCATCTCTTATAGTAGTTAAGGTGCCGCTGTCTGAGAGGGCTCCGGTGACGTTATCTATGAGCTTGTTCCCCTGGACAAAATTCTTGTCGCAGGTAGCGGCCGCGAGGTTTATACCATGGCCAGAGTTGCTAAAGCAATAGTTGCCAGTAATACTGCAGTCATCATTATTGGCTTCAAGATGGATGCCATCTCCCTTGCCCCAGCTGCAGTGGTTGCCAGCTATGTTTGCCCTACTACAACCATCAGCCAAATGAATGCCGTCTCTCTGCATACCAGAGCCATCGGTAAGGTCTGTGCATACGTTCCCTACCAAGTTGCACTGGTCCGCGCTGGCCTGCAGGTGAATGCCATCGTAGGTGTTCAGTGCGTTTTGGCCATTATTAAAGGCAAAATTTCCCTCAACTGCACAATAGGTTCCACCTATGACGATTCCATGCTCCCAGTTGTACTGAGCGTAGTTGTGAACTACCTGGCACGTGTCTCCGAGAATAGAGATACCGTTTCGACCGCCAGAGAAGACGTTGTTGTTAGCTACAATGTTATCGTCGGAGTCAGCATCAAGGTATATGCCATCCCAGCTCGCTGTTCCCCACTCATCCGGAAAGAGCACCTCGTTACCTTCTACGATGTTGCCTGGGGACGCGTTTTCGAGGAAGATGCCATGCTGACGGATATATTCCATACCATTGCCAGCAACCAAGCAGAAAGAACAATGCGTGAGCCTGATGCCGTACCCGGCACCGTCACTCCACAGGCACAAGTTGTCGGTGACCCTGGTATGTTCTGTTACAGCCGCCCCGCCTATTCGGATGAAGTCACCTCCAGGCATTTCAACGATATTCTGACTCACAATACACTCGAGCCCTCTCTCCAAGTAGATGCCCTCGTCGCCAGTATCTCTAATGATATTCGAGAGAACTTCAGACTCATACAGGGTTCCGCTATTGTCCTCGCGTATGCCGGCGTCATCGGCGCCAAGAATTTTGTTGTCCCTGAATACGCAGTAATTGCCTCCGCCCTCAATCCTCAATGCATCGGAGTCACTGTCAACAAATATCACCTTCTCCACTACTACGTAGTCCGGCTTGTTAAGATAGATGCAGTGGCAAGTTT
>Ga0307376_10005488_pt1 | contig 11403 bp, 2 predicted proteins | sample TR2MG_FD_202536 | JGI IMG/M metagenome (GOLD analysis project Ga0307376, IMG submission 202536) | Soil microbial communities from Risofladan, Vaasa, Finland - TR-2 | ecosystem: Environmental > Terrestrial > Soil > Coastal area > Acid sulfate soil | place: Finland: Risofladan, Vaasa | collected... | reverse complement strand
ATCCGGTAATACCTAATACTGCTTTTTCTGAATTAAGATCTATTAAGAAAGAATCTATTAGCCCCCCGGAGGTAAAATATGATATCGTTATTCCAGGACGCACTATGCAATCGGCAGAATTTGTTACTGGATTACAAAATACTATCACTTTGGGAGGTGTTACTCTAACTGTACCTGATGGTGGGATGAGGAAAACGGAAGTATTATCAGTTACCGGTTTGCTTGCTGAAGATCTGCCTCCATTGCCATCTGAAATAACCAATGTAACTAAAGATTATTATGCTGGTTACCGTTTTTTACCGCACGGTATGCTTTTCGATTCGACTGTCACTATTGCCATGGCATACGATAAAAGCCTGATACCAGAAGGATTTACTGCAGATGATGTTTACACTTTTTATTTTGATGAGAGTGACAATAAGTGGAAGACACTTGAGCGCGACAGTATTAACTATGAATTAAGCTTAATAGTATCCGGCACTTTACACTTTACCGATATGATAAACGGGATTATCAAAGTCCCGGAATCGCCTGAGACAGAGGGATTTGTCCCAACAACAATAGTTGATATTAAGGCCGCTGATCCCACAACCGGGATTACTCTTATTGATCCTCCGGTTGCAAATAATGAAGGTGATGCTGTAATATCATATCCTGTTAAATTACCGCAGGGCCGCTTGGGAATGCAGCCACAGTTAAACCTTGTCTACAGCAGTGATGGGGGCAGCGGTTGGGTTGGTTATGGCTGGGGACTCAATGTTCCGGGTATTTCGGTTGATATTACCTGGGGAGTACCCAGGTACTTAGCTGATAAGGAATCTGAAACTTACCTTTTAGCTGGTTCACAACTTACTCCTGTGGCACACCGCAGTGAGTATATTGATCGTACTACTGAAAAACAGTTCTATTCCAGGATTGAGGAAAGTTTTTCCAAAATAATCAGGCATGGAGACAATCCCAATAATTACTGGTGGGAAGTAACATCAAAAGATGGTGTTAAAAATTTTTACGGTGGATTACCTGATTCTGGCTTAATAGCGAAGGCAGTTTCGGTAGATGTTTCAGGGAATATTGGATATTGGGCATTAACAAAAACCATGGATCTGCATAATAACTTTGTACGATATGAGTATGATAAACCAGCCGGATGCGGTGAGCAGCTTTATATCAGGGAGATTACATATACTGGTCACGGGACAGAGGAGGGGCTATACAGAATTAATTTTATCAGAAAAGCAGCTTCGGATATATATGTACGCAAGGACGCAAGAATAAATGCCCGTTATGGATTCATTCAGCGAGACAAGGAGTTGCTTGATAGAATAAACGTAACCTTTAATAATGATCCTGTCCGTAGTTATGTTCTTCGTTACAAGGATGGAGTATTTTTAAAAACATTGTTGGAAAGCATTACAGAACTAAATGCCTCTGGAATTGAGTTCTATAACCATACTTTCGATTATTACAATGACATTAGAGCGAATAATGAATATATTCCATTTGCTAATGAGAAATCATGGAATTTACCGGATGATGGACTGAAAGGGCCATTTCTGAATCTTTTTCTTAATAATATTTCAGTATTAGGTGGTTCGGGGAGTGCCGGAGGATCAGGCAGTGTCGCAGCAACTGTCGGGTTGTTGGATGGAAGACCATTTCTGAAAAGCATGACAGCCGGGGGAAATGTAACATATCAAAATTCTACAAGTGAAGGATTCCTGACATTGATTGACCTGAGTGGAGACGGACTTCCTGATAAGGTCTATAAGAAGGACAACAAGATTTACTACCGGCGGAATCTGCTTTCATATCCTAACGAGAATATGTTTGGAGATTATAAGCTGGTAGCCGGGATTAATAATTTCAGCATCAGTAAAACATCAGGATTTGGAGGGGGAGTTCAGGCTAATCCACCGTTAAGTTTCATTGGTTATGACAATAGCAGTATAAAAACCAAAACAACTGTTTATTTTGATGATTTTAACTCAGATGGTCTGATAGATCTGGTCGATAACGGTGTTGTTTATTTTAATCACATTGATGAAAATGGAGATCCTGTTTTTACAACCACCAGTGAACTAACTCCTAATCCATTGTTTGCTAATAGTGAGATAGATACAAGTATTTTGCCTGATCCGGCTGCTGAACAGGAAAAACTTGAAGCACAATTTCCTTTGCATGATGCAGTCAGGATGTGGCAGGCCCCATATGCCGGTACTATAAATATCTATGCACCTGTAAACCTGGTAGAAGATACCAGTGAAGTTGCAAAGGACGATACCTATAAAGACGGCGTTAAAACGGGTATCCAGCATAATGGGAGTGTCATATGGAATACTGAGATTGACGCTGACGATTATACTTTAAAAGACAATTTATCCGGTCTGATTTCAGTATCAAAGGGAGACCGATTTTATTTCAGGGTACAGTCAAGGTTCAATGGTTCCTATGATAAGGTATATTGGGATCCTGAGATTATTTATAATACAATTAACGGATCAGATACTCTGGTAGACCTGGAAGACAGTAACAGGAAAATAATCGGAAGATTCAAGGCATCTGAGGATTATGTATTGTCGGGACAGCAATCGGTAGGCATGCCTGAAAATGGCTCCATAATTATAAGAAGTGCATTCAGCAAACCTCTTTCATCCGATACAATTATCCTCAGAATTGTAAATACCGATACACTGGATAACTCAACCAATATAGTTGACAAAGTGTATTATCCATCTCAGCAAGTTTTAAATGATTCGATAAATCTTGATCTTGAAGTACTTGAAGGCGAGTATGTTCAGTTCATTATTTTATCATCGACCAATGTTGACTGGAGTAAAATTAAATGGGATACCTATGTAGAATACACAAGGATTGATAATAGTACTATTCCGGTAAAAGATGCTCTTGGTAATCCGACTCTCTCTTTCAAAGCAATCCCTGAACTTGGATCAATGTACAATGATCCGGTGCGTCAGGAGTTGCCGGTAGTTGCAGATACTGCCTTCATGCTCTCATTAGGGCTTGATACTATTGATAATCTTTCGCATATTTTGAAAGTCACTCCAAAACTGACATTCAATAATTCCATAACTTCTGACGATATAATTCTATCTGTGAAGATGCAAAATGAAATTCTGGGAGAGAAAAAGTATAGGGTCATCGCTGGGACTGAGTTCAGAAGTGAGGATACACTAATTGCAAGTGTTAAACTTTGGGATACTCTCTATTTCGAATATTATTTTGCTGAAATAGATATGGCAGCTCATCTTGATACTGCAGATATAATAGTTGGTGCAGATACAGTAAATCCTATTAAAGCATCTGTATTCAGTTATATGGAAGATGAGGATATTATATTTGGTCACCTGTACCGGGGTTGGGGCCAATTTGATTATAACGGAAATTTTGAACGAGCAGACTCACCGATAGACGAAAGTCTTTTAAGATTAAGTGACATACGGAACGAAAATGTTGATAAAATGCAGGATACATCTGACCTGGCCGGGGTTCAGAATCCTCTGGGCGAAGTTTTTAATATTATGATACCTTATGCGGTTAAATCCTGTTTTATGGGTACTGACGAACAGGTTTATATATTACCGGAATATATGTCAAGTTCACGGTTAGGGGAAAAGAATGTTTATGTTCCGCCTATTGTGTTTACAGCTTCTGGCCTTAATGCTATAACCAAGGTGTCAGAAAGTTCTACAAACAGCGTTGCAGGTGGTCTGAGCTCATTTTCATACAGCCATTCGTGGGGTGAGGACAATCTGACCGTAGATATGATGGATATGAATGGTGACAGGTACCCTGACCTGCTGTCAACTGGTAAGATTCAGTATACAGGAGTTACTGGAGTATTAACAGGAGCAGCAGTTAATCATAACCTTGGAGACCATTATTCCAAATCCGAAGCAGATGGTTTTACTCTGGGCGGAAGTTTCGTTTTTGCAAAATCAAATAATGCAGGGTCCAAAGCTCCAACAAAAAGTGTTAAGTCAAAAACTACTGATAATTCCAAGTCCAATAAAAATGCAGCATCGGCACAGGAGACTTCCAAATCATCTATTGGTCTTTCCGGAAGTTTCTCAACCAATGATGATAATACAGAGCAAACATGGCTGGATATCAATGGCGACGGTTTGCCGGATAAAATTTATTCTAACGGGACAGTAATGATAAACCTTGGATACTCTTTTGCGCCTGCTGAACACTGGAACTTCGATGCGATATGTGTTGGTGAAAGTGAGGACTTGGGAGGTGGTATAGGTGTTAATATTTCTAACGGAAGTATTACAGCAGGTGTGGCTATTTCAAAGACTGATAATGAGGCAAATGAGACTTTTATGGATATTAACGCAGACGGCTTGCCGGATATGGTAAAGGGAGATAATGTATACTTTAACACAGGCACCGGTTTTGCATCTCCTTTAAAATGGACAGGACTTGGTGCACTTAATGCCGGAGAATCGGTGGGACAATCAGCTAACGCCGGATTTACTATCGGTATTGCCATTCCTATATTTTTTATTAAAATATGTATAAATCCTTCTGGGTCGGTAAGCAGTGGAACAAGCCATATTCTGACACAACTGACTGATATAGATGGTGATGGGATGCCAGATTTTCTGTCATCAGATAAAGAAAATGAGTTAAATGTAAAATCATCAACAATTTTTCGAACTAATCTCCTGAAAGAAGTTGAGCTGCCACTGGGAAGTAATATTACCCTGGATTACCTTCTTACTCCTGCATTATATAATCATCCTGGTGGAAAAATGGCGCTGAAATCCGTAATGGTATTTGATGGTCTTACTGGTGATGGTATGGATACAACATATACATCATTTGAATATGATGATGGTTTTTATAATCGCCACGAACGGGAATTCTATGGCTTTGCGACAGTTAAAACTCATTTTCACAATACCGGGGGTAATAATGATATTTACCGCACACTGGAACAACAATTCAGCAACAGCGATTATTATACAAAAGGGATGATGCTTGCCGAAACACTCATCGACAGTGAAGGTCGTAATCAGACGGGTTCCCAAAACTTCTATTCCTTACATGATATTCATAATGGCGATATTCTTCCGGAAGAGTATGCACAAAGCGACAGAGATCCCATATTTGCAGCACTCAAAGAGACCAGGCAGTATTCTTATCTGGGCGCTTCAGAGCCTCTTCTTACCACACGGGTAACTTATAATTACGACACATTGGGTAATATCTCAGGTTATACCGACTACTCTTCAGGTAATGTTAATGACAGGTATTCTGTCTCCATTAAATATCATAGCAATAGTGATAAATATCTCTATTCAATTCCATCATTGCAGGAAGTAACGACTAACGAAGGTCTCAGGCGTAAAAGCGAAACGTCCATAGATGAATTTGGTGATATCATACAAATCAGAAAATATATTACCAGTGGCGAGAGCGCTCAGTTTGATATGGAATATGACGATTATGGTAACCTTGAAAAAATTACCCGTCCTGCCAATTACAAAGGAGAGCGAATGTGGTATGAGTATGAATATGACCAGGTTGTCCATTCCTATGTATCACAGGTTACTGATGCATACGGATATACTTCATCTTCAGATTACGATTACAAGTGGGGTGCACCTGTTCAGGTTACTGATATAAATGACCAGACAATTCAATATGCTTTCGACGATTATGGTCGTATGATAACTTTAACAGGACCCTATGAGCTGGCCTCGGGTAAGCCTTATACTATTGCTTTTGAATACTTTCCGGAAGCAGATATACCTTATGCCCATACACTGCACTACGATAGCGTTTATGATTCCAACATAGAAACCTATTCGTTTACTGATGGCCTGGGCCGACCTGTACAGGTAAAGAAAACTGCTCTATTGTTTGAAGATCCTTCTTCAGAGGATACTCCTGGTTATATCGTTTCAGGCAAAGTAATATATGATGCTTTTGGGCGTGCAACAGAAGCCTACCAACCAGTCTTTGAAGCTGAGGGTAATGCAGCAAACTATAACATAAGTTCTGATAATGTGCAACCAACTATAAACCAATACAGTGTTCTGGACAGTATTTTACATATAACCCTGCCTGATGGTTCCACCAGCTCACATACATATAATATTGGTGGATATGAAGGTGAGCAAATGTATGTTGATACTCTTGTAGATGCACTTGGCAACATGTCCGTTATATATACGAAAGCAAATGAGCGACAAGCAGCTATTGTCAGAAAGACCGGTGATGGTGATATAGTTACTAATTTTGAATACAATGCTATTGGTGAATTGCTGACAGTAACCGATCCTGAAGGAAATAAATCAACTTCAACATATAATTTGCTTGGAAACCGAATATCATATGATCAGCCTGATGCCGGTTTAACAGAATTTATATATGACGGCACAGGCAATATTGTAAATAAAATAACTGCCAATCTTCGAAAACAGATTCCTGATGGCGGAGCTATTACATATAAATACGATCGTGAAAGGCTGGTTGAAATTGTATATCCAAGAAATATTCAAAACAGGGTTAATTTTACATACGGGGAGCCCGGAGCCTCATATAACAGGGCAGGTCGGATTATACTGCAACAGGATGCCAGTGGCGGACAGGAGCTCTTTTACGGCAAGCTGGGTGAGGTGATAAAAACCATACGTACTATTCAGCTGGATGAATCGGATATGCGCACCTGGGTATGGAGTGCAACATACGATACATGGAACCGGGTGCAGACTATGACCTATCCTGATGGTGAGGAAGTGCATTACCATTATAACCGTGCCGGAAACCTGGAAAAAATGGATGGTGAAAAACTGGGACGATCATATGAATATATTTCCAGGATCGGCTTCAACAAGTATGAGAAACAGGTATTTCTGCAATACGGCAATGGAGCTGTTACTACTTATGAATATGAACCCGAACTTCAGCGACTTGTTCATATGGATGTGGCTTCAAACAACATGACGCTGATGAATAACAGCTACACCTATGATGTGATTGGGAACATCCTGGGTATTACTAACAACGCAACGGCAACAGGGGCCATTGGAGGAACAACCTCACATACTTATTCATACGATGAACTATACAGGCTTACAGAGGCTTCAGGGGAGTTCGGGGGAAAGAATGAAGCCAGTAATTATTCACTTACCATGCAGTATGATGTTATGGGCAAAATTCTGCAAAAAACCCAGAAACATACTGAAAACGATGTAGAACAAAGTGCCTCAACCTACGATCTTGAGTATAAATACGAAGGTCCGCAGCCCAATGCAGCCACTGAAATAGGGGCCAGGGTGTTTGGTTATGATGAAAATGGGAACATGGCTAGCTGGGAAGATACTATCAGTAATGATTACAGAAAGCTTGCATGGGATGAGGAAAACCGTCTGACTTTAATTTCCGATAATAGCTACATGAACCGTTATGTATATGATGCTTCAGGTGACCGGGTGATAAAGAGTCATGGAGGCAGCCAGGGGATATATATTAATGGTGCACCGGTAGGTGTTGTTAATCATTCTGAAGATAATTACACTGTTTATGTAAGCCCTTATTTCGTCTTTAAAGATAACAGGTTCACAAAACACTACTACAGTGGTAACGCACGGGTAACCAGCAAGATAGGGAATGGACAGTTTGAAAACCTCTATCGTCCCGGTGTGTTTGAAATCACTGCAGGAGAAGTAAACTATATTAACCGTCAGCAGCAACTGCTGTCGGCCAAAGAGGAGTACGAAGAACAATCAGGCATAGCACCGGGTCCGCCGGTATTAAAAGGGATCTACGCTGATCCTTTATTTTCCGGTACAGCATATCCCGATCCGGGCACTCCTGAGGGAACCGTACCGCGGGGATGGCCTAAAAAACCCGTATTTGCCCTGCCGGGAGGTCCTCCGGGTGCTCCCATACAGTGGGGCGATGATGTTACCAATGAGAATGTGGAGGCGGGCTTCGGCTTTGTCGGAACAGGTAATATTGAGGAAGATCTGCGATATTTCTACCACCCAGATCACCTTGGATCTGCTAATTATATTACAAATGCTGGAGGAGATGTTACACAGTTCATAGCCTATATACCATTTGGCGAGACACTGGCCGAGCAGCACTCCGATTGGGACAGTCCAAATAAGTTCAATGCAAAGGAACTGGACAATGAGACAGGTCTTTACTATTACGGGGCAAGGTATTACGATCCGAAAGTGAGTACATGGCTGAGTGCAGACCCGCTGGCGGAGAAATATCCATCATTGTCACCTTATGCGTATGCAGCAGATAATCCTGTCATCTACACTGATCCTGATGGAAGAGAAATAACGGTATACATGGAAAATGGAACACATGTGATTAAAGTTACAGGAAAACTAATTGATGAGACTGGAAAGATAGGTACAGAAAAAATGGGAGAATATGCTAAAGCGTTGAAGTCTGGAATTGAAGAATCATATAAAAACAAAGGCCTCATGGGACGTTTTTATAAGTTTAAAGCGGTTGCAGATATAACAGTTCAGTCTGATGCTAATCCACTAAACAGAACAGATCATGCATTCAGAATTGTCGAACAGGGAAAGATCCCTCATCCATTTAAAAAAGGTGAATATGTGCCAAAGAGAAATAAAGGATTGAGTGCCTGGGGGCAAAATATAATATATTTATCTAATCATCTTTTAAATGAAGATGATCCAGGAGAAGCACTTGGTCGCACAGGGGCTCACGAATTGGGTCATTCTGCCCTTTTGAAACATCCAAAATCAGGTATGGTTGGTAATCTCATGAATCAGTCCAGTAGTGGCAGAGCGGGAAAAAAATTAACAAGGAGTCAACTCAAAAAAATAGAAAAGGCGTTTAAGAAAGGTATATTAAACAGGGGAAGGAATAAATAATTGGGTGTGAACAAGTAATGTTTTGTTGACCAGCGATGAAGTCCCTGGACATACAGGTATTATAGCACTGGTCTATAAAGAATCTTCTAAAATCATAAGTATAAATTATCAGGACAGTTATCTTTTTTGCAGGGGAACCAAAGTATTTCTCTCAGAGATACAGGATTCTTTCAAATACGAAGAGATAAAATACGCCCGACGAATCCACGCCTTCGCCGGACTATATTATATGCCATATTATATAACGTTGTTTAATAGGCTGATGTCTAAAATCAAAATGGGAAACAGACTTACCAGACTTGTTGGACATTAAAGCCTTTACTTCATTCTTAAATATGCTTTCTGTATGATCAAAAGACCCATATGTAAAAGCAATATTGTTTTGCTTAAATGAAACAGATATTTTTATAATATAAAATGAGTATCGGCTTTCAATAATAATTCAAGTTTATATTTTTATGATTTTATTACCCCCATCCCAACCTTCCCCCACGGGGGAAGGCGTTTGCAACAATCTTTTCCCCCTTGGGGGAAATAAGAAAGGGGGTAAAATATACTCAATGAAAGAATCGTAATGTGTTCATAATTAACCATATATATATAACACAATATTTTTTATTATTAATTGCCGATACTCAATTAATAAAAAATTTGTTGGCGTTATATTTTGATAATCAATATAAATAATGAAGACAAGAATTATACTATTGTTGACAGTACAGTTTGCCATAATTTCAAACTCATCCTTTTCTCAGTATAATCTGAAGGAATTACAAGGGAGTTTTAAGGATTCAGAATTTTCCAGCATGCCTTACACAAATTCTTTGGGAGAAAAAGGGATATCTGTCTTTGAGTATGGGGCTGATGGCAGCCTTTCACAATCAACATGGAGACTTCTAGATAATAGCCGGAGTTCACAAAACTATTACAAGTATGATGTTAATGGAAACATTATTGAAAAGTACAGGGAATTTTCTGACAGTATAACATCAACTGAAACATTTGAATATGACTCAGATGACCACTTATTAGCTGAAAGTTTTGTGCGATCAGATGGATTTACCTATGGGGTAAGATATGAATATAACAATGAGGGAAGAGTAGTGAATGCCTGGTGGAAGAATTACCATGGGTGGTTTAACGGCTATATCAGTTTTGATTATAATGATGCTGGATTGGTTAGTAAAGGAAAACTAATTGAAGAAGAAAAAGAAATTGGATTCATAAATTTCAAATACGACAACAACTCAAGACTTATAGAAGAATACTGGGAGTTTTCCGGAAACTATAATCAGTCCTTTATTTATGAGTATAGCTTGGGTGTGCCATGCCCCGCAAGCTTGTAGCCGGAAGTCTGATTTCGCATGCCACCAGCCTGTTTCCGGATGACGAATAGCACCAACCAATCGCCAAATTCCTTAAATAATAATTCTTCCCATATTTCGTTAATTGATACGAGAATTATATTCGTTGCCTTATTTTAATCACATTAATAACAAACCATTTATGAAATACCACGGACAAGTAAAATTGACGGTTGGGATCATTTTATTCATTGTTGCCATTTCATGTACCAAAACAAATGACAGGCCACAATATTCGCCGCCGGCAGATCATACAATAAGTAAAGATGGTACCATGCATAAGCCAGGTCTTGATCAGCCATTGATAAATTGCGTTAATTGTCATGGTGCTGATTTAACCGGAGGAACTGTAGGAGTATCATGCTATACATGCCATGGCAAGAAATGGTAATAGAATCCTGATTGTATGGAATGTATGATTAACAATATATTCTATAACTAAACAGCCAGCCATCATCACGCCTTGAGGAATTTAGCATCACCGGATTCCACTTCTCCGATAAATCTGAGCATACTGCTCCGCTTTGTCGATTTATTCTTCAACCGCTTAAGCCTCAATAGCCTTCTAGCTACAGATTTTTCATTTTATTTAGTTTTAGCTAACTTAACTTGAATGATTTGAATGATGATAATAAAGAAAAAATCACGAGTTGGTATTTATAATCGTTAAATTTATGCGCTTATCTGTTTACATTAAAACAAAAATTATCAGATATTACCAGGTCTAGCTCATAAAATTTTATTTAAAGAAATACAATGAAAAAATTATTTGTCAGTATAATCACATTACTTTCTGTATTGGGATGTACTCAGCAAAAAGACCTTCCTCGTATTGCCATTGCAGGTTTAGCTATTGAATCAAGTACCTTTTCACCGGCATTTACTCATGAAGAGGCTTTTAATGCCAGGACAGGCAATGATGTTTTTACATTCTATCCGTTCTTGTCAGCTGACTCGGCAGACCGGCAGCGGGCGACTTGGTTCCCGACACTAAATGGACATGCACTACCCGGAGGTACTGTTACAAGGGAGGCATATGAATCACTGGTAAATAAAATGCTTGATATGCTCAGACAAAATGTTCCCTACGATGGCCTCTTTTTTGATATTCACGGAGCGATGAGTGTTGAAGGGCTTGATGA
>Ga0307376_10005487_pt1 | contig 11403 bp, 11 predicted proteins | sample TR2MG_FD_202536 | JGI IMG/M metagenome (GOLD analysis project Ga0307376, IMG submission 202536) | Soil microbial communities from Risofladan, Vaasa, Finland - TR-2 | ecosystem: Environmental > Terrestrial > Soil > Coastal area > Acid sulfate soil | place: Finland: Risofladan, Vaasa | collected... | reverse complement strand
GATGTCGTGGTCATGGAACGGGATTTCAACCGCCGCGCCGGGTTCACCGCCGCCGACGACCGGATGCCCGCGTTCCTGCTCGAGGAGCCGGTGGCGCCCAGCGGGAACGTGTACGACGTCAGCGATGCCGATCTGGACGCCATGTTCACGTCGTGAGGCGGAGGGGGGCGGCGGGCGCCGTCACGCCGTCACGGTACTATCATACCAGTTAGGGGCCGATCCGGAGAAAGGACGTCGATGTCACCGCGCCGATCCACTACCCAGACCAAGCGCGGCCGCGGCAGGGATGCAGGAGATCGCGGCGACAGCCAGTTCGTCGTCCAGGCACTGGCCAAGGGGCTGGCTGTGCTCTCGCTCTTCGACGCCGAGAACCGCGAGTGGAGTCTTGACGAGATCACGGCCGAGCTCGGGCTGCCGCGCATGACGGCCTATCGCATGGCCCGGACCCTTCTCGGCGCCGGCTATCTGGTCACCGACCAGGTGTCCGGCAAGTATCGCCTCGGGCCGGCGCTTCTCGCGTCCACCTATCTCTCGGAGGGCTACGCGGAGCTCGTCGCGATGGCTCAGCCGTACCTCCAGTCGCTGGTGGACGAGACGGCGGAGTCGGCCACGCTGGCCGTGGAGGTCGACGGCGTGGCCGTCTGCGTCGCCATGCTCGAATCGATCCGCCCGCACAGGCGAGAGGTGGCGGTCGGGCGCATCATCGGCGACACGGCAAACGCGCACGGCAAGATGTTCGCCGCCTGCAAGACAGACGAGGAGCGCGAGGCGATCGTCAACTCGGTGCTCGAGCGTCGTACGCCCGAGACGATCACCGACCCCGACGAGCTGCGTCAAACGCTCGAGGAGGCGCGGCGGCATGGCGTCGCCTTTGACCTCGAGGAGCGCGACGCGGGCACCTGTGCCTGCGCCGCGCCCGTCCGCGACCAGACCGGCAAGGTCATCGCCACGCTGGCCGTGGTCGTGCCCACGGGGCGCTTCGACGCCGAGGCCCGTGAGAACTGCGCCGCCGCCGTCAGGGACGTCTCGGCCTCGTTCTCGGCGTTCTTCGGGTTCTCCGCGGCGAGCGACGACACACGGTAGCCTCTACCTGGGTCCCCTGCTCCGCAGCGTGAGCAGCGACGGCGCGCAGCTCACCCCGACGCCGGCACTCCGCACGCTCAGACCGCAACGTCGCATTGCCTTGCGGCATGCGTTTGCGATAATCTGATATGAAAATACCATTGCGCTGGCCGAGCGGCGCCGAATGCGAGGGGCTTCGGAGTGGATGTCGGGGACGTCCGGAAGGTAGCGGTGATCGGGGCCGGCACGATGGGGCCTGGTCTCGCCCAGGTGTTCGCCGGCGCCGGATACCCGGTGTCCCTGTACTCTCGCTCGCAGGCGACGCTCGAGCGGGCCATGTCCGTCACCGTCGCCAACCTGGAGACGTTCGTGAGGCACGGGCTACTCGGCGCCGACGAGGCGACCGCGGCGCTGGCGCGCATCAGCCCCACACGGCACCTGGCGCGGGCGGGGGCCGATGCCAGTCTGGTCGTCGAGACCGTCGCCGAGAACATGGATGTCAAGCGTGACGTCTTCCACGAGCTCGACGAGGCGTGCCCGGACGACGCCGTGTTCACGAGCACGACGTCGTACCTCGACATCTACGAGGCGGTCCCCGAGCGGCGCCTTCCGAACACGGTCATCGCTCACTGGTTCGCGCCTCCACACATCATCCCGCTCGTGGAGGTGGTGAAGGGGCCGCGGACCTCGGCGGAGACCGTGGAGCTCGTCGTCACGCTCCTCGAGAAGCTCGACCGGGTGCCCGTGGTGATGGAGAAGTTCGTACCGGGCTTCTGCGTCAACCGGCTCCTGCGGATCATCGGCCGCGAGGTCTTCTTCCTGCTCGACAACGGCTACATGACCGCCGAGCAGCTCGACCTCGCGGTGAAGGCGAGCATCATCCCGAGGGCCATGGTGCTCGGGTTCGTACAGCGGTACGACTTCACGGGCCTCGACCTGAGCCTCAGCAATCTGCAGAACGCCGAGTTCCTCGAGCCGCCGCTCGACAACTCGCCGCGCAGTCTCGCCGAGCACGTCGAGAAGGGCGAGATGGGCGTCAAGAGCGGCAAGGGCTTCTTCGACTACAGCGGCCGCGATCCCAGGGAGGTCCTCGGGGCCCGGGACGACGCCCTCATCGAGGTCTTCGGCCGGGCGAGGGGTCACATCCACCAGCGCATCTAGCAGCGGCTCGCTGCTGCCGGCCCCGAAGTCGGGGACGCCGCAGGCGCCGGCCGCCGGCGGACACATGAAGGGAAGGCCGTGAAGCTGCCTTCGGGCAAGGTCATCATCACCGCGTCACTGAACGGGGCGTTCGTCACCAAGGCGATCAACCCCAACGTGCCGGAGCAGCCGGACGAGATCGCGCGCGCCTCCCGCCAGTGCCACGACGCCGGCGCCGCCATCGTCCACATCCACGCGCGCGACGAGCAGGGCACGCCATGCGGGACCAGGGAGAAGTTCGAGGAGATCCTGGCGGCCGTGAGGGCTCGGTGCAGCGACGTCATCGTCCAGTTCTCGACCGGCGGCGGCACCAACCTGACCATCGAGGAGCGTGTCTCGTGTCTCGACGCCGACCCGGAGATGGCGTCGCTCAACATGGGGACGCTGATGCGGCAATCGGGCCCCAACGCCGGCGAGCCGTTCGTCAACATGAGCGCCGATATCGAGGCGTGGGCCGCGAAGATGCAGGCGATGAGGATCAAGCCGGAGATGGAGTGCTACTCCCAGAGCATGTACCGGGACGTGCGCAACCTGATCGCCAAAGGCCTCGCCGAGCCTCCCTACTACGTCAACTTGGTGCTCGGCATGAAGCACCAGGGCGCCGTCGAGGCCACGCCCGAGACGCTGGTGTCGATGCACCAGTCCCTCCCCGAGGACTGCTACTTCAACACCACGGCCACGGGCGCCGCCCAGCTTCCGCTCACCACCATGGGGATGGTCATGGGCGGCGCGGTGCGCGTCGGCATGGAGGACAACGTCTACTACGCCAAAGGTGAGCCCGTCAGCGGCAACGCGCAGCTGGTCGAACGCACCGTTCGCATCGCCAGGGAGCTCATGCTCGAGCCGGCCACGCCGGACGAGGCCAGGACCATTCTCGGCGTCGTGAAGAAATGATGAACCAGGAAGGGAAGCACGCAATGGAAGACCTCTTCTCTCTGCACGGCAAGAAGGCCGTCGTCGTCGGCGGCGCCGGCGGCATGGGCCGCGGCATCTCCGCCGGCCTCCTCCGGTACGGCGCCGAGGTCGCCATCGCGGACGTGAACTCCGACGCCCTCGAGCAGATATCCGCCACCCTGATCGAGGACAGCGGACGCGACGTGCGCAGCTACTTGGTCGACTGCACCCGCGATGACAGCGTGCACGCTCTGGTCGACGCCGCAGTCGCCGACATGGGCCGCGTCGACATCCTCGTCAACGCGCTGGGCTACAACTTCAAGGCCCCCGCGGTCGAGTTCCCCATGGACGAGTGGGACAAGCTGTTCAGCGTCAACGTCCGTGGCGTGATGATGACCTGCAAGGTGTTCGGCGCGCAGATGGTCAAGCAGGGCGGCGGCAAGATCATCAATCTCTCGTCGGTGCGCGGCCAGCGTGCGGCCTCGGGCGGCAACAGCGCCTACTGCGCCAGCAAGGGCGCCGTGGACATGATCACCAAGCAGCTGGCCGCCGAGCTGGCCCCACACAAGGTCAACGTCAACGCGCTCGGCCCCATCATCACCATCACGCCGATGACGGCGGACCGCATCCGCGACGAGGCCGACCGCTACGAGCGCATGCTGCTCAACGTGCCGATGGGGCGCATGGCCGAGATCGCCGATCTGGTCGGTCCGACAGTGTTCCTCGCCTCAGCCGCCTCTGACTTCATCACCGGCACGGTCCTGTACGTCGACGGCGGCATGATGTCGTTCGCGTGAGGTGAGGTCGTGAGGCGCACATGAACGACGTCGTCATCGTCTCCGCCGTTCGCACGGCGCTCGGCCGCCTCGGCGGCACGCTGAAGGACGTCCAACCGGAGGAGCTCGCCAGGGTGGTCATCACGGCCGCGCTGGAGCGCTCCGGCCTGGACCCGGCGGCGGTGGACGAAGTCATCTTCGGTCAGACCAAGCAGAGTGCCGACGCCGCCAACCTCGCGCGCGTGGCGGCGCTCAGGGCCGGGTTCCCCGTGGAGGTGCCGGCCTATACCGTCATGCGCCAGTGCGGCTCGGGCCTGCAGGCCGTGGCCAACGCCGTGCAGGCCATTCGCTGCGGCGAGGCGGAGATCGTCGTCGCCGGCGGCGTTGAGAGCATGAGCCTGGCGCCGTACTACCTGCGCGGCGCCCGCTTCGGCTTCGTCTCCGGCAACAGCGTGGTTGTCGACCCGAACACGGAGAGCCAGCCGCGCTCGCAGCCGTACGAGGTGTACGGCGACCTCACCATGGGGCTCACGGCCGAGAACCTGGCCGAGCAGTACGAGATCTCCCGGGAGGAGCAGGATGCGTTCGCGCTGCGCAGCCAGGAGCGCGCCTGGGCGGCTATCGAGAGCGGCCGCTTCAGGGACGAGATCGTGCCGGTCGAGGCGCCGCAGAAGAAGGGTCCGCCCGCCGTCTTCGCCGCCGACGAGTACCCGCGCCACACCAGCCTCGAGCAGCTCGCCGCCCTGCCCGCGGTCTTCAGGGAGGGCGGCAGCGTCACGGCCGGCAACTCCTCCGGCCGCAACGACGGCGCCGCCTGCCTGGTCGTCATGGCGGAGGCGGCGGCCAGAGAGCGTGGCGTCACGCCCCTTGCGACCGTTCGCGCGCACGCGGTCGCCGGCGTCGACCCGCGGATCATGGGCATCGGTCCGGTCCCGGCCACGCGCAAGGCGCTCGATCGGGCCGGCCTCCGCCTGTCCGACCTCGGCCTCGTCGAGGTCAACGAAGCGTTCGCGGCGCAGACCATCGCCGTGATCAGAGACCTCGGGCTCGACGAGGACATCCTCAACGTCAACGGCGGCGCCATCGCTCTCGGCCACCCCCTGGGCTGTTCGGGCGCCCGCATCCTCACCACCCTGCTCCACGAGATGCACCGGCGAGGCACCCGCTACGGGCTCGCGAGCATCTGCATCGCCGGCGGCCAGGGCATGAGCACGATCATCGAGACGGAAGGGTAGCGCCCGGCTTCCCGGGGCTCCCGGCCACACGACCACGAAGGAGAGCGACCAATGACAGGAATCGTCAAGGATCCCTACTCGGGGCTGGAGCTCGTCGAGCTTGGCCACGTGTGGGGGCACGGTGTCCCGTCCATGCCGGGCCAGCTCGACGTGCGCATGCAGCGCGCCGTCAAGCACGCCCAGCACGGCGTGCTCGCCTGGCGGGTGACCACCAGCCTGCACACCGGCACGCACATGAACGCGCCGATCCATCTTGTCCAGAAGGGCGCCGACCTCGCCGGCGTCTCCGTCGATCGCCTGTTCGGCAACGGCGCCGTCGTCGACGTGCCCAAGGCGCGCTGGGAGCTCGTCACGGCGGCCGACCTGAAGGTGGCCGAGCCGGAGATCAAGAAGGGCGACATCGTCGTCATCGTGACCGGCTGGCACCACAAGTACTCCGACGCGCTCGAGTATTGGGGCGAGTCGCCGGGACTCTCCAAGGACGCCGCCGAGTGGCTCGTCTCGATGGACGTCAAGCTGGTGGCTGTGGACACGCCGCAGGTCGACCATCCGCTGGCGACCTCGATGGGCCCGCATCGCGGCGGCCCGCAGATGAAGCGGCTGCCGGGAGAGTACCAAGCCGTCACCGGCAAGGACCCGAAGCAGGAATTCCCCGAGTGGAACGTCGCGCACAAGGTGCTCCTCGGCGCGGGCATCCCGACCGTGGAGCAGGTGGGCGGCGACGTCGACCTGCTCAAGGGCAAGCGCGCCACGCTGGCCGCGACGCCGTGGAAGTTCGAGCACGGCGACGCCTGCCCGGTGCGGATGATCGCCATGGTCGACCGGTCCGGCACGTGCCGTATCGGCCCCGGCAACTGACCGCCCGCCGAATCTGAAGGGACACCGGATATGAGTCTGAAGGTCTTCAACCTGAGCCACACGTTCACCCAGTTCATCCCGGAGTGGCCGTCCACTCCGAGCGTCAACGTCAAGGTCAGCAAGTTCCACGCCAAGGACGGCGTCTACGAGGTGGAGTGGGAGGGCATCATGCACCGCTGCACGCACATGGACGCGCCGCTCCACGTCACCGAGAACACGCCGAGCATCGCCGACTACCCGCTCTGGCGCCTGGTCGGCACCGGCGTCTGCGTCGACATCCCCAAGGGCAAGTGGGGCGTCATCACTCCCGAGGATCTCGAGAACGCGACGCCCAGGATCGAAGAGGGCGACATCGTCATGATCAACACGGGCTTCCATCGCCTGTGGGCCGACACCGACGAGTACTTCGCCTACGGCTGCGGCATGGGCGCCGAGGGCGCCCGATGGCTGGTCGACAAGAAGGTCAAGCTGGTCGGCTACGGCCACCAGGCAAACGACCACCCGATCGCGACCAAGCTGGTCGACCACGGCCTCGGCCCGAGCCAGCCGCACCTCATCGACGAGTACAAGGCCGAGACCGGCCGCGATCCCAAGGAGGACTTCCCGAGCTGGGAGCCGGCGCACAAGATCCTCATGTGCCAGGGTGGCATCCCCGGCATCGAGAACGTCGGCGGCGACCTCGACGAGGTCACGGGCAAGCGCTGCACCTTCCTCGCGCTGCCGTGGCGCTGGCCGGGCGGCGACGGCTGCATGGTCCGCATCCTTGCGGTGATCGACCCAGACCAGACGTTCCGCTTTGAGACCGGACAGTGAGCGTGAGTGAGATGACGGACATCCTGGAGGGCGTGAAGGTCATCGAGATGGGCCACGTCGTGGCCGTGCCGGCCGCGTCGTCCATGATGGGCGACTGCGGCGCCGACGTGATCAAGATCGAGCCGCTCACGGGCGACCAGTCGCGGACCTTCCGCGGCACCGACATCAACCCGGGCTTCTATCTGCACAACCGCAGCAAGACGAGCATCGCGATCGACCTCCGGCAGCAAGCCGGCAAGGACATCGTCTACAAGATGGTCGGCGACCACGACGTGTTCCTGACCAACTATCAGGCAGGTTCCCTGGAGCGCCTCGGCCTCGACTACGAGACCCTGTGCGGCTACAAGAAGAACATCATCTACGGCATCGTCTCGGCCTACGGCACCACAGGCCCGGACAAGGACATGGCCGGGTACGACTTCGCCGCCGGCTGGGCGCGCTCCGGCATCCAGGACATGCTGAGCGTGCCGGGCACGCCGCCGCCGGCCTCCCGGCCCGGCATCATCGACCGCGTCTCGTCGATGCAGATCTTCGGCGGCATGTGCGCGGCCCTCTATCACCGGGAGCATACAGGCGAGGGCCAGAAGGTGGAGTTCAACCTGTACCACACCGGCGTGTGGATGGTTGGCGCCGACATCATGGACGCCCTTTTCGGGCTGCCGCTGCGGCGGGTGGACCCATCCAAGTCCGACAACCCGTTCTACGACGTCTACGAGTGCAAGGACGGACGCTGGCTGCAGCTCACGGCGGCCGACCGCTACGCCAAGGCCCACGATCCGGCCGGCGCCAAGTTCTGGCAGTCCTTCACGCGTGCCCTCGACCGGCCGGACCTCGCCGAGGACCCGCGCTTTGCGACCACCGACATGCGCCAGCAGCATCGCGACGTCCTCACGCCGATGCTCAACGACGTGTTCAGGTCGCGCACCTATGCGGAGTGGGAGGAACGCTTGCGCGCCGAGAACCTGATGTACGGCCCTATCCTCTCGCCCGAGCAGGTGATCGAGGATCCGCAGGCGCTGGCCAATGACTTCTTCGCCGAGGTCGACCAGCCCGGCGTGGGCACGATCCGCACGATCAACTCTCCGAACAAGTTCGTGCAGAACCCCGCCGCGATCAAGTCGCTGACGCCGGGTCTTGGCGAGCAGACGGACGAGATCCTCGGCGAGCTCGGCTACACCACGGGCGGCATCGATGAGCTGCGTGAGGCCAAGGTCATCCTCTGACCGGACGCACGCGCAGCGGACCCCACAAGGAGCCAAGATGACAGAAGCGCAGACCAACGAGCAGAAACGGGTGCTCCTCGGAGAGGGGCTCTTCACCCCGACAGAGCCGGGTGAAGACGGCCAGATCATCGCCACGCACTGCAGGTCGTGCGGCGACTACTTCTTCCCGCGCAGCTTCACCTGCCATAACCCCGACTGCGTCGAGCGGGACGTCGAGGACGTTGCCCTCAGCTCCACGGGGATCGTGGACACGTACTCGGACATGAGCTATCCGCCGCCGCCGCCGTTCGTGGCGTCCAGGGAGGACTGGGAGCCCACTCCGGTGGTCTCGGTGAAGATGCCCGAGGGCATCCACATCATCGGCATGATGGACGACTGCACGCCCGACGAGGTCTCCATCGGCATGCCCGTCAAGACCGTGATCCGCGTGCTCTACACCAACACGAACGGTGAAGAGCTCGTCGGCTGGAAGTTCGGGAAGGTGTGACCGTGGACGACATCGCCATCATCGGAGCCGGTCTGCACCCTTGGGGCAAGTTCCCCGAGAAGTTCTGGACCAACATGGCGTCGGACGCGATCAACGCGGCTCTGGGCGACGCCGGCATCACCTGGAAGGACATCCAGATCGTCGTCTCCGGTTCGCAGAACTGGGGCGGGCGCAAGGGTATCTACGCCGGGAGCTACATCGACGAGGTGATGGGCTACACCGGCGTGCCCACCATGAACATCAACAACGCCTGCGCAACGGGCGGCACCTGCATCGCCGTAGCCGCCGCCATGGTCGCCTCCGGCCAGGCCGACATCGTGCTGGCCGTCGCCGCCGACAAGTCGGCGAAGGGTTTCTTTCCCTTCCTGCCGCCGTACCACGAGGAGCCGGTACCGGCCGACGACACCATGCGCTGGCTCATGGGCCTGCCGAACCCGGTGTACTGGGCCCTCGAGTGCCGCAAGATGATGGACAGGTTCGGCATCACCGAAGAGCACCTCGCCATGGTCAAGGTAGCCACCAGCAAGCACGGGTCGATGAACCCCTTGGCGCGCTATCAGAAGGAGTTCACGCTCGAGGATGTCCTCGCCTCACCGATGGTGACCAACCCGCTGCGCCTGCTCGAGATCTGCGCGACCAGCGACGGCGCCGGGGCCGTGATCCTGTGCAACGCCAAGAAGGCGAAGCAGTTCACGTCCAGGCCCATCACGATCTGCGGCTCCGGCCTCGGCAGCCCGCTGTACGGCGACCCGACGACCCGCATCCCTGTCCTGGGCTTCCAGCCCAAGGAGGGCATGCCGATCATCAGCGAGAGCTGGGTCGCGGCCCGGGCAGCCTTCGAGGGCGCAGGCATGGGCCCGGAGGACATCGACTTCGTCGAGGTGCCGGACAACAGCTCGTGGCACTACTTCCAGTACCTCGAGACCATGGGCTTCTTCGAGGAGGGGACGGCCCACCTCGCGCTCGAGCGCGGCGAGACCATGATCGGCGGCAGGCTGCCGGTCTGCCCCAGCGGGGGCTTCTCCAGCTTCGGTGAGGCCACCATGGCGCAGGGGTTCGCCCAGGTCTACGAGATGGTCCTGCAGCTTCGCGGCCAGTGCGGCGCTCGGCAGGTGGAGGGCGCCAGGGTCGGCATGTCCGAGGTCTACGGCATGGCCGGCAACAACGCCGCCCTCATCCTCAAGAACTAGGCGGCGGGAGGCATCATGGCGGACTACGCGACCATTCTCTACGACACGGCGGATCATGCGGCGTGGATCACGCTGAACAGGCCGGAGGTGCTGAACGCGCAGAGCGACGAGCTCCGCGCGGAGGTGACGCAGGCGCTCGAGCGCGCCAGCCTGGACGATGACGTCCACGTGGTCGTCATCACCGGCGCCGGCGAGAGGGCCTTCAGCGCCGGCGCCGACATCAGTCAGTTCCCGGAGCGGTATCCGGTGGACGTCGTCACCGCCAAGGCGCGGCGACGTCCCTACGAGACCATCCGCGAGATGCCCAAGCCGGTCGTCGCCGCCGTCAACGGCCTCGCCCTCGGCGGCGGCTGCGAGCTGGTGCTGGCGTGCGACCTGGTCGTCGCCGCCGACACCGCCAAGTTCGGCCAGCCCGAGATCCGCGTCGGGGTGATCCCCGGCTGCGGCGGTACGCAGGTGCTGCCGCGGCTGATGGGCGAGAAGCGCGCCAAGGAGTTCATCTTCACCGGGCGCATGATGGAGGCCGACGAAGCGCACGGGTACGGCATCGTGAACAAGGTCGTGCCGCTCGCCGAGCTCCGCGAGGCGACGGAGAAGCTCGTCAGCGATCTCCTGCGCAACAGCCCCGCGATCCTCAAGCTGGCCAAGATCGCCGTCAACAAGTCACTCGAGACGCCGCTCTCGGTCGGTATGAGCTACGAGCGCGACATCTTCGCCATGTGCTTCGGCACGGACGATCAGAAGGAGGGCGCGAAGGCGTTTCTGGAGAAGCGCAAGCCCTCGTACACAGGCACCTGACGGTGCGCGGCGCGGCCGTTGGGGCGGCCACCCGGACTCCCTCCGGTGGCCGATGCCACGGTCGGGCGGTGCAGGCGGGCGCGGAAGACGTCGCGGGAGTGCTGGAGAGCGGACCGATGCGTTCACTGGTCCGACGCGCAAGAGCGCGGACGGGGATGCGACACTGAGCCAGGGGAGAGGGGCGATGGCGAACGACACGGCGGCCGGACCACGGCGCAAGCGGGAGCAGACTGGAGACAGCCGCCGGCGCGGGGGCGACGCACTCGTGCTTCGGACGCTCGCCGGGGGATTGGCGATGCTGGGTCTCTTCGACGCCGAGCATCGCCAGTGGAGCCTGGATGAGATGGTCGCCCGGCTCGGGGTGTCACGGATGACCGGCTATCGCATGGCGCGGACGCTCCAGAGCAGCGGCCACCTCGTCTTCGAGCCGCAGGCCGGCAGGTACCATCTCGGGCCGGCCATGCTCGCAGGCATCTATCTGGCGGAGGACTTCGCTCAGCTCGTGACGGTCTCGCGGCCGTATCTCGAGTCGCTGATGAAGGAGACCGGGGAGCTGGCCGCCCTGGCGGTGGAGCTCGACGGCGTCGCGGTCTGTGTCGACCTGGTCGCCTCCGCCCGCCCCTTCGTGCCCGAGATCGCCATGGGGCGAGCCATCGGGGACACGGCGAACGCCCACGGCAAGATGTTCGCCTCCATGAAGCCTGACGCCGAGCGGGCGCGGATCGCCGGCAGGCCGCACGAGCGGCTCACGCCGGCTACCATCACCGATCCCGACGAGCTGGCGGCCGAGCTGGAGAAGATCAGGAGCGATGAACTGGCCTACGACTTCGAGGAACACGACCTCGGCACGTGCGCCGTGGTCGCGCC
>Ga0307376_10005486_pt1 | contig 11404 bp, 11 predicted proteins | sample TR2MG_FD_202536 | JGI IMG/M metagenome (GOLD analysis project Ga0307376, IMG submission 202536) | Soil microbial communities from Risofladan, Vaasa, Finland - TR-2 | ecosystem: Environmental > Terrestrial > Soil > Coastal area > Acid sulfate soil | place: Finland: Risofladan, Vaasa | collected... | reverse complement strand
CAGCGGCCCGGGCCGCGAGCAGAGGAACTGCTGGAAGTTGCGCAAGTTCGCGCGGTAGGCTTGGATGGAGAGGGGGGAGCAGCTGCGGTAGCTCCGCATATACTCCAGGAACATCGGCACCGCCTGCTCCAGGGGGAGCTCGTTCCCTGTGGAGGGCGGCGCGGCACGGGCCGCTTCGGCCTGGGCGAGAGTGGTCATGCACGCCTCCTGTGGTGGATGGTTGCGGCATGACATGAATCACTTGAGGCGGCGAACAAGTCCAGGCCTTTGTGCAGGTATTCTGTCGAGTGGGCCCTAGTGCGGGTGTTTTGTATCCCCTCGATTTCGAGCCAGGATGGCTCTAGGAGCCATGAGAAGGGTGGAGTGGGCCTATAAGCCGAGTTGTCGGTCCAGCGGTAGCGGAACGGTAGCGGTTAGGTAGCGGAATTCCGGGGGGTCTGCCGCGTTTCCGCGCATTTCCGCCCGCGGGGCAGATGGGAGCGAGGGGCGATTCGTCCGCATGATTGCTGGAGGAACGGGTCCTGGCGAGCCCGCGATGCGCGGTCGGGGCGACGCCGTAGGGGTATCGGATCGGTAGCGGTTCGGTAGCGCTTCGGTGGCGCTTCGGTGGCGGTTCGCGCGCCTCAGGGGTGTCGGTCGGGTAGCGGATCGGTAGCGCCTCGCCCCCCGATCGGGTATCGACCGCACCGCGTCGAGGCATCTCCTGACAAGGGCCGCCCGCGGCGGAGGAGATCGGAAACGACGCGCCAGGACTGGCGAGGAGAACCATTCACTCCTCGCGATGACGTCGGGGTGCGGGCTACCGGCGACGGAACGTCTTCGCCCGGTACCGGCGGCTCGCCATGAGCGCATGGATGCGCGGATCGCTACACGTCGCGCAGTACCGCCGGCGCCGGTCCGTGGTGGTGAAGTTCTCCCCACAGTCGGGGTTGGCGCACACCTGCAGGCGGAGGGGCGCGTCACCGTGTTGGGGAGAGGCGGCGGCGAGTGCGAGGTAGTCCAGTAGCTCCCCCCACAGGCGCACCATCGGCGACTGGCCCGGCTCACTCCGCGCGCGTCCGGGAAACACAAAACTGTCGGGGAGCAGGCGCATGGAGGCCAGCCGGGCGGCCAGGAAAAGCGAGCAACCCGGCCACTCGGGGTGTCCGCGCAGGGCGGTAAGCATATAGGCCGCCCATAGGTAGAACCCGAGCGGGGCGGGGACGAGAACCGGCGGGTCCAGGCGCGGGGACAGTCTGCTGTGAATGCTGTCGGCCCACCGTCGCCATTCCTCCGGCCACAGCAGGGCGTCCGCGCCCAGCCACGCGAGCGGCGACCCCCACAGCGGCTCCACGGCGGGGTGGCCACGGACGACCTGGGCACGCTCGCCAGCGGCAAGCCATGCTCCGAAATCTACCACCAACGGCCCAAAGGTGGAGACGAACTGCCGCACCCGCTCAGCCGCCTGCTCGGCGCGCTGGGGCTGGAGGAAGAACTGTGCGGGATTGGGGTGACCGCTCTGCCGCCCTCGCGCTTCCCGCGCCTCCGCGGTGGCGCGAGCGAGGGTACCCGCTACGCCTTGCGCGGTCTCGCGCCCGACATGCCAGTCCTCGTAGATCTGCATCCGGTGCTGAAGCAGGTCGTCGTCTGCGCCGTCGGCCCGCGCCAGGTCGGCGAGCGCGTCGAGTATGCGCTCGGAGTTTTGGTTGCCAGTCACGGGGTAGTGAGCGAGCTGCGGCACGTAGGCGTGACCCCATGCTACGGCCAGGCCGTCGGGTGCCCGTGAGAGATGAAAGCGTCTCCGGCTGAGGGGCCGCGCTCGCTCCCGAAACCTCCTGTGGTGGGCGCTCGCTGGCGCGACCTCCGCCCATTGGCTCGTGAACCACCACCCCGGCCGGATCTCCTGCTGGCCCATGTTATTCTCCTGCGTCATGGTGTCGTCATGGTGTCTATCGAGCATTCCACCGACTTTGGCGGTATCCTCTCTGTGGGAGCGGCGGAGATGCCCTAGCCCGGGGCCCGCCCACAAGCGGGCCGCAGGCACTTCAGCACCGTGCCCGCCATGGCAGCACTGGAGGTGACTACAATGGCCGGAGTTGCGGCAGAACCGAAGCCCTGGGAGCAGATGCCGCGGGAATCGGGGCCGGCCTACGCCGCCTTCCTTGCCTGCCGTGACCTGGGCCGATCGCGCACCTTCAAGGCGACAGCGGACCGGGTAGGCAAGCATGAGAGCCTGATGCGTCGCTGGGCAACGCGGCACCGGTGGCGGGAGAGAGTCTGGGCCTGGGACCTGCAGCAGGCCCGCCACCAGGAAGCAGAGCTCCGACATCATCGGGAGACGGCTCTGAGGGAGCGCCTTTATGACGTGGATCGCATCGGCCGCGCCTGCCTGCTGTTCTTTCGTACGATGGTGCGCCGGGACCCGGAGACAGGGGAGGTCAGTTTCGATCCGCAGTTCACCCCTCAGGTGGCGTTGCGCTTCCTCGAGCTTGCGCTGAGGGCCCAAGGCGCCTTCGACCGGCCGTCACCTGACGATTAACCGAACCAGCAGCCGGCGGCCGACCTCTTCGGCCTGGCCGACGCCGAGCTAGCGGAGCTGATCGATCTCGCCCGAGAGCGGGCCGACCAACAAGGCCAGAGAAAGGACAATTATGATGAGTCAGACCAGGAAGGCCCGCAGCAGGAGGAACACGAAGGGCACGAAGACGAGCAAGACGAGGCCGAGCGCGACTGATCGCCTGCAGCCCGACATCACCCAGGTGGCAGTCGAGCGGCTCCGCCCCTGGCCGGACAATCCCCGGACAATGGCGGAGGATGAGATACAGAAGCTAGTGCGCTCGGTCCAGGAATTTGGGATGGTGGAGCCACTGGTGGTGCGCCGGTCCGACCACCTGGTGATCGGCGGGCATCAGCGATTGGCGGCGGCGAAGGCGCTGGGGATGGCGATGGTGCCAGTGGTCTACGTCGAGCTGTCCGATGTCGAGGCCAAGGCACTGAACCTTGCCTTGAACCGGATCCGGGGAGAGTGGGATATGCCGAAGTTGGGCGAGCTGCTGGAGGACCTCCAGCGCCTGCCCGAGATCGACGAGGCACTCACCGGCTTCGGTGGCGGTGAGATCGACGCTCTGCTGGCGGAGCTGGAACGCGACCGCGCGCCCGATCCGCGAGAACAGACCTTCCCCGCGGCGGCCGAGGCGCTCCAGCAGTGGAAAGAGCAAGCTCCGACGCGAGTGAGCACGGGGGAGGTGTGGCAGCTAAGACGACACCGGTTGCTGTGCGCGGACAGCCTTGCCGGAGGGATGCTGGAGCGGCTCTGCCAGGGCAAGGTCGACCTGGTCTTGACTGACCCACCGTATGGCGTCGGCTACCAGTCAACGCTGGCCAAGCGCGGACGCAGGAAGAAGGCGATCGCCAACGATGGTCAGGAGGAGTTCGAGGGCTTTCTGGATCGCGCGCTGCCGGCCATCCGTGCCGCAATGAAGCGAGGGGCGGTGTTGTACTGGTTTGCCGGTGGCGGTGGGGCAGAACCGGTGCTGGCGAAGGCCCTGCTCGCCATCAGCCAGCACTTCACCCTCCTCAATACCATCGTCTGGGACAAAGTCGACCCCGGCCTGGGCTGGCGATGGCGCCGATCATGGGAGGCCGTCGTCGAGGCGAGTGTGGGCCGGCCCCGGGTTTGGCATGGAGGCACTGCTAGGCGCAATGTTCTACGGTTCCCCCGCGCCATTCCCCAGAGCGAGGATCACCCCACCCCGAAACCAATCCCGTTGCTCGCCGAGCTCATCCTGGCGGCCGCACCCGCCCGGGGCACAATCCTGGATCCCTTCGCCGGGTCCGGCTCCACCTTGATCGCGGCGGAGCGCACTGGGCGCACCTGCTTCGCCGCCGAGCTGGAGCCGCGCTACTGCGACATCGCGCTCGCCCGGTGGGAGGCGATCAGCGGGGGCCGCGCCCAGCCGCTGGAGGGGGGGAAGCCATGACGACCGCGCCTGTATGTTCCGATGGCGGCGATAGCTATCTGCGCCTGGTTGACCGGGCGCGGGAGGTGCTGTCGCTGCGGGCCGATCCCCGGCGCTGGATCGAGGCGAACCTGTGGCTGCGCAGCAAGGACCAGCGGATGGTGCCCTTTCGCTTCTGGCCGGCGCAGTCTCATTGGTACGGCCGGCGCTCCCGCTCGGATGTTATCCTGAAGGCACGCCAGCTGGGTTTCACCAGCCTCATCTGCGCCCTGTACTTCGCGGATACGGTGCTGCGGCCCAACACGGTATCGGTGATGGTGGCCCATGATCTGGACTCGGCGGAGCGGATCTTCCAGATCGTCAGGCTATTCTGGGAGCGACTGCCGGAGGAGGAGAGGCAGCGCCTCGGGGAGCCCCGCTATCTGAACAGGCGGGAGCTCTACTGGCCCTCCCTGAATAGCCGCTTCTGGGTGGGAACGGCCGGCTCGGCCGCTTCGGGCCGGGGCCACACTATCAACAACCTCCATTGCAGCGAGTTCGCCTACTGGCCCAACCCAGAGAAGGTGTTGGCGGGATTGACGGAGGCGGTGCCCATGAGCGGGCGCATCGTCCTCGAGTCCACCGCCCACGGCATGGGCAACCCCTTCCACGATCTCTGGATACAGGCCAAGCAGGGAGAGAACCCCTACCGGCCTCATTTCTACGAATGGTGGTGGGATCAAGGGTATCGCTTGCCCGGCTCACCGCTGGGCACCCTCAGCGAAGAAGAGCAGCAACTCAAGCAGGCGCACGACCTGGACGATGACCAACTGCGGTGGCTCCGGGAGAAGCGTCGACAGCTGCGAGATCGGTTCCCTCAGGAGTATCCCGAGGATGACGTCACCTGCTTCCTCGCCAGTGGCCGGTGTGTCTTCGACACCGCGGCGCTGAACGCCATCCAGCAGCGGATTGCCTCGGAGGAGCCGCCGGAAGATGCGCCCGCGCTGGCGTTTGACGGCCACTCTGTTTCCGTTGCTCCCTCTCGCCTGCTCATTTGGCAGCATCCGGAACCGAAGCGGAAGTACGTCATCGGCGCCGATGTCGGTGGGGGCGGGGCGAAGGGAGACGCGGCGGCCGCTTGCGTGCTGGACTATGAGACCGGCGAACAGGTGGCAGAGTTGCACGGACGGGTGGCGCCTGAGCGCTTTGCCCATCTCCTAGACGCGCTCGGCCGATACTACAACAAGGCCGAATTGGCGGTGGAAAGCAACAACCACGGGCACTCCACTCTGAACACGCTGCAGCATACCTGCGAGTACCCTGACCTGTACCGACATGCCGACTACAATAACCCCTACGACTACAGCGGACCACTTGGATGGATCACCAGTGCCAAGACGAAGCCGCTGATGATCGACGGACTGGCCTCGGCGATCACCGAGGGTGCCATTACCATTCGCTGCTCGGCGCTCATCGATGAGTGCTTGACGTACGTCGTGACCGATAGCGGGAGCACGGAGGCACAGCCCGGCAAGCACGACGATCGGGTCATCGCCGCCGCCATCGCCTGGCAGGTGAGACAGCGACCTAAGCCAGTCTTCCGAATCTCGAGGCTGTAGTGCCACCTCCGAAGAGACGCGTCTGCTGAGCGCTGGCACACGACGGGAAGGGCTTCGGCGTCAGGGTCTTGCCACAAACTGGAGACGCCCGTTTGTCGCGTCGAAAGTCGGATTCTTGCTCCACAGGCGAAAGCCATCTGACGAGGCCCCGGGGCAGCCTCAGAGGCATTTGCCTGCCGCGATTGGAGCCACAGATTAGTTCTGGTACACTACGACTCTCTTAGCACCCAGCGCAGATGGGCTTCGTTGAGGATGATGATCCGATCCAAGCACTCCTGTCGCAGGCTGCGAATCCACCGTTCCGCATAGGCGTTCAGATCGGGGGAGCGAACCGGCAGTCGGATCGCCTTGGTGCCCGCCTCCTCCAGCAGAGAGTCAGCGTAGCGCGTATACTTGCTGTCCCGGTCGTGGATCAGATGCCGCGGCAGGTCGTCGCTGACCACTGACAGGTTGCGGAACTGCTGGGACATCCACGCCTCATCCGGGGAGGTGGAGACGTCCCAGTGGATGATCCGCCGGGTGCCGATCTCCAGGAAGAAGACGAGGTAGTAGGTGGTCAGCGTTGCCGTGGTGACCGTGCAGAAGTCACTGGCCCAGATGAAGCGACCGTAGTGTGTGAGGAACTGCAGCCATCCCAGACCGAAGCTGTGTCGGCGTTCGGGAGTGAGTCCGTGCTGCTTCAGGATGCGAGCCACGCTGCTCCGACCAAAGCGCACGAAGCCCAGCTTGCGCATCTCCCCGGCGATCTTGCCGTAGCCCATCCACCGGTTCTCCCGGGCGATGCGCAGCACCCACTGCTCCATCTCCGGGGTGATCTCCGGAGGACGGCCAGCTTTCCGCCTGGACAGCAACCTCCAGTGCCGCCGCACGATCGCCCGATGCCAGCCCACCAGCGTCTCCGGCTTCACGATCCTCAGTGCCTCTGCCAGCTTCGCCTTGCCCAAAAGCAGACTCGATAGCACCAGCGCCAATCGTTCGGCTGGGATGAGCGAGGGTCGCTTGCCCAGCTGCCGTTGCAGGATCAGCACCTGCTGGGAGAGGGCCAGTATCAAGCGCGCTTGTTCGCTGCGGAACACCAGCCCGAACGTCAGGTAGAGGGGAGAGAACAGCATCAATATCACATACCAGAACATGGCAGAAAGGATGCCGCAGCCATGGCCAGAAGTCAACTCCCAGGACGACGAGAGCCCGATGCTCCCGGCTTCCTGCTTGCCTCAGATTAGTTTTGGGACACTACGACAATCTGGAGATCGTCGAGGACTGTACACAAGCGCACGGCGGGGAGTGGAAAGGCAGGAAGGTGGGCACGGTCGGCGACGTCGAGGCCTTCAGCCTGTGCCAGAGCAAGCACTTCACCACTGGCGGCGAGGGTGGGGCCGTCATCACCGACGATGAGGATGTCGCCTGGCAGTGTCGTCCATCCCGAGACCACGGCGACGACGTGAAGGAGCGGATGAGACTGCTGGAAGTGGCGGCGAAGCTCCCCTACATCCACAACATGGTGGGCTTCGACTATCGCATGACCGAGATCCAGTTGGCGATCGGTCTGCGAGAGCTGGTCCGCTTCGACTTCTGGAACCTGCCGGCGCAACGGCGAGCAACGACTGGACACCGGGGAACGGCACAACGCCTTCTGGGTGTTCCCGACCATCCTGGACATGGACCAGCTCAAGGTAGCCGATGCCCGCGAGGTGGTGGCGGCGCTGGCGAAGGAAGGTGTGCCCGCGGGTCCGGTCTTCTGGCGACAGTGCTACGTGGAGCGGGTGTTCCAGGAGCACAACGGCTTCGGGAAGCTGAGGTACGCGTTCCGGGACCCGGCAGCGTGCAAGGATGCGGGCCAGTACGGCGAAGTGAGCTGCCCGAACGTGGAGTGGCTCGAGGAGCAGACGGTCTTCGTCCCTACCATACGGTCTACGAGGCCAAGTACATGGACTTGCTCGCCGCCGCCATCGAGAAGGTCCTCTCGGCGTGCAACAGTTGAGCACGACCGCCGAACCGGCAATGAGTGCGCCCGCGAGATCGCTCTTATGGCACTTCAGCGCCCGGATGGGCTGTGGTACACTGCGGTCCATCTCACGGACTACTTCGCGGCGGAGGCCGGAGGCCCTGACCGCTGAGCCGCACGCCGCATGCGTTCTGGTCCACTCCAGACGGCCGCGCGGGCATGTTCCGCAAGGCGGCCGCGACTGTCACTCCGGTCGCACTTCCGGCGTGATCCCGATGTTTCGTCTTGCCGGGTCAGGCCCAGTCGCCCGCAACGGAAGTTGGGGGAGGCAGGCATCGGTCGATGTTGTCAAGGCGGTACCCGAAGCCAGGGCCAGCGACGGTCGTGAGGTCGACAGAGCCCTGATGGCGCTGATACAGCCCTGGGTGGACTGCGGCTTCGGGTAGCGATGCCTTGGGGTAGAACTGCATGGCGTTGGTCTCGACTCCCATGATGGTGCCGGCATGGGCTGCCAGCAGGACGTGAGGTATCTGGGCGATCATTGGGTTGGTGAGGTCCTGGACCATGAGCGTCATGCCATGGGTCTTGGACCAGCACAGCGCAAGGAGGGCGCCGGACTGGGTTTTGCAGGTCTTCAGTGCGACTCCCGTCCATCCAAGCGACCGCCCGAGTTCGACCAGGCGCCAGTCGTGTGCGCTCTCATCCATGAAGAGTGGCTTCCGGGCGGACACTGAATGCACGTCGATGCGGTGCTGTTCCAGGTCGTAGGGGAAAGGCTGTTCGACGTACAGGAGCATCTGCCAGATTCGGGGGTGCTCATGGGCCAGACGGTCGAGGATGTCGCATACGTATGCCGGCTCCCTGACGGTACAGTTGAAGTCACTGGTCAGCCATATCGAGCCATGCTCTTGGGCGACCATGCCAACGCTTATCAGGCGCTTGTAGTCCCACTCAGCATCATCGCCCCGGAGCTTGACCTTGAGACAAGTGAGCCCGTCTCTGTCGATCCAGTCGCCAAGCAATATGGGGAACCCGTCGTCCGGTTCGTCCCCGGTCAACTCACCTTCGGAGACGGGGTCGGTCCCGCCGACGAGATGCCAGGCAGGTAAGGTGGTGGGGCGAGGGCGGACCAGGAAGTCCTCCGGGAACATCCCCTCGAAGGAGACATCGGAACCCTCGGCTGGCGTGAGGTAGGCTGAGAGGTCGCGGTTCATGAATGCCGCGTTGTAGGTCTCGTAGACTGGCCTTTCGAGCAGCTTGCCGTAGGCGTCATGGAGCGCCAGGTCGAAGGGCGACGAGCACACGAGGGCCGCCAGCCAAGGCACCGGCTCCCTTCCTGTCCGCGCCTCATTGAGGCTTTCCAGAACCTCAGGGAGCCGCTGTTCGGTGAACTCGGTGCCCACCTCCACAGGGTGTCCCGTACCATCGAAGTCCGCCCAGGCACTGGTAAGTCGTCCGGCGGCGTCCGTCAGCGCCCTGTGGCGCTCATCGTATGTGAGAGTGCTGGGCCATACCCACGTGACGCTCAGAGGCGTTTCGCCCCACCCATCGGCCGTTCTTCCGGCTCGGTCTGCCACTCGCACCCGGACGCGGGCGAGCGTCACGTGTGACGTGGTCTCCGGGCCGAACTTGAGCGGCACGCGGGTGGCTATGGGCAGTAGATAGAGTTCAGCTGCCACAGATCGGACATCGGTGCTCTTACTCATCTCTCCTCCATTCACCAGCTCTCACTCCCGTCGACGATCTCTGCAGCGGTCCTCCCCATCGGCGGGGCGCCCTGCGGTTGCCAAGTGACTTCGGTGCTGGCCTGCACGGGTGTCCTCGGAAAGACACTGTCCGCACATGCAACGCAGCATTCTAGCATACTGCTAACCCCTTGTGACTCGCCTAGCCCAACTGTGAGCCGCGGGCGTCACCGCGGACCTCGGCACGCGCGAGCGCGGGGCCGGGGACGGGCACGGGCACGGGCCCCGCGAAGAACGTGGTAGCCGCGGGGCTGTCAGGCCGCACGTCGCTGGTAGCGGTGGTGAAGTCGTCCCACAACCGGGATGGCCGTCAGCTCTCAATTCTCCGCGCCCATGTTGGCATCAAGCGGGATCGGGGTCCATCCACTCAGGTCTCGGTGCGGCTGGGCCGTGCGGCAGCAGTATGCCAGGTGCTCCCGAAGCAGTCGCTCTAGATGCCGCTGGTTCAGTACGGTCACGTGACTCAGCAGCTCCCGGCGCAGCGTCCCGATCATGCGCTCGACGTAGGGGTTCTGTCAGGGGCTCCTATACGCGGCGCGGACCTCCTCAGTGCCGCGGGACGCCAGGAAGGCCCTCACGCTATATCCAAGGATTCCCTCGTTGTCTCTGAATACGTGCGGCTGTCGCCGGAATGAGCGGTGGCAAGGGCGCGCCAAGGGCATGGCAGAGACAAGTTCGATGAGTACGAGCGGTGGAGGCAGTGGGAATCCCCGGGCGGTCAGCCCGAGACGGGCCTCCCAACTCGGGCAGGCGAACCTACGTCCGGGATGAGCTTCCGGAGCTCCATACCGTCAGCAAGGGTATTGGACTATCGTTCGCTAGCCAGGGCTTCCTGCCGGACACCGTGCTCTTCGACATAGACCAGTACAAGGGAAGTGTGATGCTTCAGGCTGAGGGTCTTGCCCGCGTTGTGCTGAGCCTCGCGTCGCTCCACATCCTCCGCGACGCCACTGTGGCCGCCGCCATCCTTCTTGGGCCGCACGACGTAGGAGTATTACGGCACGGGAGGGCCCCCTCGACTGTCTCGGCTCGCTCGGGGCTACCACTCTCGCCTATGGCGAGAGTCTGGGAGGAAACTGCACTCAGGAGCAAACCGTCTCCACGTGTGGACGAGGTCCGAAAGTTCGAGGATGAGTGAGGGTGGTTGTGGCCTCGCCGCCCCCTGCTAACCACGTCTACCCGCCGACAAGGTTGCGGATCATACGCCAACACCAGCACTACTGGCCGCGTGCCGGGTGTCCGTCCTGATTCCATCTGTCGCAGACAAGAACGCTCTCAGGGCGGTCCTGCCGGCGCCCGACTATCATAAGACGGTCTCCCCCCCGGTACGTGTTGAGAGGTGCTCGAAGCACAAACACTCTCGACAGGAGGAGACCGATCATGAGCTACATTGGTCTGGACGTGCACAAGCGCTTTTCTCGGATGGGGTGCTTCGATCCTGCGACTGGGGAGGTACACGATCTGGGGTCGGTGAGCAACGACGCATCGGCGCTGGAGGAGGTTCTGGAGGCGCTGCCCTACCCGAAGACGGTGGTGCTGGAGGCGGGGCGGAGCAGTTACTATATGGCGGGCCTGCTGGAGTCGATGGCGGAGGAGGTGTAGATCGTTGATCCGGGAGAGGTGAGGCGCCTGCAGCATACGATCTCCAAGACTGATCGTCGGGATGCGGCCGCGCTCGCCTGGTGGGCGGCAAAGGGGGTGCTGAAGCCGCAGTGGCGCCCCGATGCGCAGACCATGGACTTGAGGGAGTTGACACGAGGCAAGACCGGTCTGACGCGTATGTCGACCCAGGTGCGCACGATGATCCGCATGCTGTTGGCTCGTCACGGCCATGACTGTCCGCATCGAGATCTGATGAGCGAGCGCGGACAACTATGGTTGGAGGAGGTGGAGCTCGAAGGTCATGCCGCGCAAATGCTGACTGGCCTGCGAGAGATCCTCGTCGTCGTGCAGGCGAAGGTTGATGACTTCGAGCGCATGGTCGAGCAGGCCTCGAAGGCGCATCCCGTGGCGCGGCAACTGCGTACCATTCCCGGCGTCGGCCCCTTCCTCAGTCTCGCCTTGGCGGTCGAGATCGGTGACATCAACAGATTCCCGGGTCCGACCCAGCTGCGGGGGTACTCCGGACTGGTACCGGCTGTCTATCAGAGCGGAGACAAGGACGCCCGTGGCCCGCTC
>Ga0307376_10005484_pt1 | contig 11405 bp, 12 predicted proteins | sample TR2MG_FD_202536 | JGI IMG/M metagenome (GOLD analysis project Ga0307376, IMG submission 202536) | Soil microbial communities from Risofladan, Vaasa, Finland - TR-2 | ecosystem: Environmental > Terrestrial > Soil > Coastal area > Acid sulfate soil | place: Finland: Risofladan, Vaasa | collected... | reverse complement strand
TATATCGACAAATCGAATACTACCTTGTGCCTGCCGGTTAAGAACATGAAAAGAGTTGGCGTGTACGTCCGGTTCGGTGATGTCGTCGAAAAAAATAGCGGGGACAGCTAAGAGTCGTCTGATGACGACAATAATGCTTTACTCCTCTTGCGCGTTTTTGATGGCGCCGCGGCGCGTCCGCGTGCTTTAATGGCGGCTTTTTTTTTGGCGACACGCGAGGCGGCGACGTCTTCGCTGCTCTCGCTGCTGCCGCTGTCCTCGCTGCCGCTGCCGCTGCTGTCCTCGCTGCCGCTGCCGCTGCCGCCGCCTTCGCCGCTCTCGCCGCTCTCGCCGCCCTCGCCGCCGCCCTCGCCGCTGCTGTCCTCGCCGCTGCCCTCGCCGCTGCTGTCCTCGCCGCTGCCGCTCTCTTCGCTGCCTTTGCCGCCGCTCTCGCCGCCGCCCTCAGACGAGCTGGTCGTGTATAACGCGCGGGCATTGTGTTTGTACAATTTCGCCAAGGCGCTGGTTATCACCATCTCGGCGTACCACTCGCCTTGTTCATCCACCAGCTCGTCCAGGGCCCGGTCGAAACTCCGTTTTTTCTGGTCCAAGATTGTTATCAATTTGCGAATTAATGGTGTTAATGTATTAACCTTTTGTACAATCACGCTCGGGCTGGCCGGTCCGTGTTTTAATATATTTATCGTCGCGACAACCAACAATAACGTCGCAATTTCGATTATGACGATAACACTATTAAATAGCGGAAATATCATCGTACTAAGATACTATGTTCTAACTTGGCATATTCCGCGGACAGAAGCACGCCTGAATACACGACATGCTTATCTAATTGCGCCCGCGCCGCTGTAGCCCAATTTGATAAGTGTGCGCAGCTACTATACCGACGCCCTTTGTCGCCGTTTGCCCAGAGTCCGCCCGCTTGAATCATGTCCACGTTCGCTGCCCCCAAAGAATTCGTGTACTTGGTCCCCAGCGGCAAAGGCGCTAGCGTGGGGGACAAATACACGCTCAAGGACATATCCGACCGGGTGGTCGTCCGGGACGAGCTCAATCAAAAATACCTGGTGTTCGAGAGCTGGGACCAGTTTTGGGCGTTCAACGACGCCCAGCCGCCAAACTTCCGGTGCTTCCACGAAGTCATTTTCGGCTCCCTCCCCCAGCGGGCCAAATTCGACATCGACGCGGCGCTGCCGCTGGTCGCGGCGATCGACGACGCGACCCTGAAAATCCTCGCGGCGAGGGCCGGGGTCCGCGCGCGCGACGACACCGACTTCGACGACCTGCTGCAGGAGCTCGGCATCGAGCCCGACAAAAAGGCGGCCCGGGCGGCGACCCCCGAGGAGGCCTTGATCGACCAGTCGGCGGCCAAGATGGACGTAATCATCCGGGCGCTGGTCGCCATAATCGCCGACGAAATGACCGCCGCATACTACCCCACCGAGAAGATCGCGACGACCTCGCGCGACATCGTCGTCGCCGAGTCCTCCGGGCCCGACAAAACCAGCGGCACGTACAAGTTCTCGTACCACATCCTCGTGGGCCCGTACGCGATCGCGAACAACGAGGAGGCGAAGGCGCTCACGCGCCGCGTCGTGGAGCGCCTCCCCCCCGCCGTCGCGCGCCTCGTCGACCAGGCGGTCAACAAGTCGGTGCAGAACTTCCGGCTGCCGGGCTCGGCGAAGCCCGGCTCCGGCCGCGTGAAGGCCGTGACCGGCAAGCACGGCACGCCCCGCGTGGCCGCGGCCCGCGCCGCGGTGCGCGACCCGGCGCTGCGCGTCCTCGGGCCGGTCCGGGCGCCGCCGCCCGCGGCCCGGCCGACGGCGCTGCCGGCCGAGATCCCCGAGGGCGACCTGAAGGTCGTGCTCAAGGCCCTCGCCGACGACGGGGCCCTGGACGGCCACCGCTTCAGCCGCGCGGAGGACAACCTCCTGCTGTTCCTGCGGGCCCGGCCCAGCCACTGCCGCCTCTGCGGCCGCCGCCACGACAACGACAACACCCTCATGGTTTCGGTCGCGGCCGGCGAGGCGAAGGCCGGCGCGTCGCCGGCGGCGCCGGCGCCCCACTCGGTCCTGGAGCTCTGCCGGCACGCCCCCGGGGCGTCGCGGCTCGTCGCCGTCGTCGCGATCCGGCCCCTCCGGGGGTTCGACGTCGTGAAGGCGGCGGCGGGCAAGGGCGAGGAGCCGAAGCAGGCCCTCCAGGCGGGCTCGGTCATCGAGCGCCGCATCAAGGGGATCGCCGAGGGGAGCGTCGACCCCCACCGCGCGAACACGTCCAAGTTCGAGCAGGGGAAGGACCTCCACGTCTACTCGGAGCCCCAGATGCGCCCCTACGAGGTCGTCCCGACGCTCGTCGTCAAGGCCCAGATGAAGCTGGGGAAAACGAAGGCCCTGCGCGCCTACGTCGACCGCGAGTTCCCCGCGCAGCCGGGCGGCCTGGCGGCGGCGGTCATCCGCATGGTCACCTTCCGCCAGACGTTCTCGAAGAGCATGCACAAGGAGGCGTTCAGCGACTTCTCGCTGTACAGCGACTTCAAGGGGGACCTCAACCACGTGAAGCACCCGCGCCTGATCGTGCAGGTGGAGAGCCTCCACCGCCTGACCTACGGCGACACCCCCGAGCCCGTCGACCTCCTCGTGCTCGACGAGGTCGAGAGCATCCTGGGCCAGTTCGAGAGCGGCCTCCACCGCCACTTCAACGCCGACCTCGCGATGTTCCGCTGGATGGTGGCGACGGCGGGCCGCGTGATCTGCATGGACGCGAACGTGAGCGACCGGACGCACGCGACCCTCGCCGACCTGCGCGCCCACGCCCCCCCCCGGTTCCACTGGAACCAGTTCCGCCGCGCGGAGGGCGACCTCTACCGCTTCACGGCCGACCAGGCGACGTGGCTCGACCACCTCTACGCCCAGCTCGACGCGAACAAGAAGGTCGTGGTCCCGATGAACTCGATAAAGGAGGCCGAGGTGCTCGAGAAGGCGGTCGCGAAGCGGTACCCCGGGCGCCGCGTGCGGCTCTACAGCAGCAAGACCCTCCAGTCGGAGAAAAACCTGCACTTCGGCGACGTCCACAAGTACTGGGGGTCGCTGGACGTCCTCATCTACACGCCCACGGTGAGCGCCGGCGTGTCGTTCGAGCTGGAGCACTTCGACGTCCTCTTCGGCCACTTCAGCGACCGCTCGTGCGGCGTCGAGACCTGCCGCCAGATGCTCGGCCGCGTGCGCAACCTCCGGAGCCGCGAGCACTTCCTGCTCCTCCGCGGCGTCCCCGCCAACCTGCCGACCAGCACCGCCGACATCGAGCGCCTCGTCCACGACCAGCGCGCGGGGCTGTACCGCAAGGTCGCCAGCCGCGGCGCCTTCGCGCCCCAGTTCGACTACACGGCGGGGGGGCGGGTGCAGTACTACAGCTCGCCGTACTTCCGCCTCTGGCTCGAGTCGCTCCGCATCGAGAACCTGTCGAAGAACGCGTTCGTCGCGCGCTTCATCGACCAGGTGGCCGACACGGGCGCGGCCGTGGCGGTCCTGAAGCCGCGGAAGGAGGCCGCCCTCCTCGACGTGAAGGCGGAGCACAAGCAGCTCAAGGCGAAGATCGCCAACGACGAGGCGGAGGCGGTCCGCGACGCGGAGGACATCTTCCCCGACGAGGCGATGGAGATCCAGCGGAAGATGTCGGACCAGGAAGACGTCACGGCCGCGGAGCGGCTGAGCTACGCGAAGTACCGCCTGCAGGACACGTACAGCTGGCACGGGCGGGAGATGACGACCGACTTCGTGAAGAACTACAAGGAAAACAAGGTGGCCCGCGTCTACCGGAACCTGACCCGCGTCTTTTCGAAGACGACGCTCGTGAAGTCGCTGAAGGCGATCCAGCGCGTCGAGACCGACCGCCACACGGCGTTCCTCGACGCGGTCGGGGGGGAGACGAACGTCGACGTGAAGATGGGGCTGGAGAGCCACGACCTGCACCACCGCTACGTGTACCGCGCCCACTACTTCGCGCTCTGGCTGCTCCACATCTGCGGGTTCGCGAGCCTCGACGTCGACAGCGGCGAGGCGGTCCACACGCAGCGCATGTACGACTCCCTGAAGTCGCACGAGAAGGAGTTCCTGCGGCAGCAGCAGGCGATCGCGTACGAGTTCAAGAAGTCGCCGGCCAAGGACATCGCCTCCGTCGCGTTCGAGACGGACCCCGGCGCGTACGTGAAGCGGGCGCTGGCGGTGGTCAACCCGGTGCTGCGGACGATGTACGGCCGCGCCGTCATCCGCGCCGTCCCGCACACCGCGAACACGTTCTCGCTTTCCCTGACGTACGAGGGTCGCCTGTTCGTCTACGGCGACGAGCCGGACCTCATTAACCTGCGGCCGAACATCCGGAACAACGTCGCCGGAAAAAAGAAGGACGCGGTTGAGATCTTCATGGACAACGCCTTCTACGAGAACATCGAGGAAGAACAAGTATAACTTAGCTTGTGTTATTTTTTGCGGTAGCGCGTTTGGCGATGGCGGCCTTCAATAATTCTACTACTTCGGTGTGGCCGTTTTCCGTTGCCTGGATAAGAGCATTATTGTTATTGGCGCTGGGGTCGACTCCATTAGCCTCGACTAATAATCTCACGATTTCGGTGTATCCCTTTGACGATGCGACGATAATAGGGTAATTGTGGTTGGCACCGGGGTCGACGCGTTTGTTATTGGCCGAGGCCAATAGCAACAGCCTCACAATCTCGGTGTGGCCGCCGACCGTTGCGCTACATATGGCATGGTTATCAGAGGCACTAGGATCAACTCGTTTGTCGGCTAATAATACCCGAACGACACCGACGTGGCCATTGTCTACTGCCATGCGGAGGGGGTAGTTGCCATTGGCGCGGGGGTCGATGCGTCTGTCTTTAGCCGAGGCTGCTAGCAACAGCTCCACGATGTCGGCGTAGCCGTTTGTTGCTGCGACGATAATAGGGTAATTGTAATTGGCGCCGGGGTTGATGCGTTTGTCTTTAGCCGAGGCCAATAGCAACAGCTTCACCACCTCGACGTAGCCGTATTGCGATGCACCGCAGATAGCCTGGTTGCTGGCAGCACTAGGATCGACTCGTTTGTCGGCCAATAATACCCGAACGGCCCCAGCGTGGCCATTTTCTGCGGCGTAGCGGATGGCGTAGTTGTCTTCGGCGCTGGGGTCGACGCCATTAGCCTCGGCTAATAATCTTACGACCTCAGTACACCCGCGTTCTGCGGCGTAGCGGATGGCGTGGTTACTTTCGGCGCCGGGGTCGACCCGCCCGCTGGCCAACAGCACGCGTACCACATCGACATATCCATCAACAGACGCCAGCCGGATTGATAGACTGGAGAGCGCGCCGGGGGGTATAATCTGCATGATAAGTTGTAGTATCTTGGCTTGGTTGTATTTTGAAGCACATACGACGGTGTCTTCGTCTACGCGGATGCGCGGATCTATCGTCAAAAGTTGACATAATCGTATGTCCCCGTGCTTTGTTGCGAGGATCAGGCACTTAGTATAATCGTGTTTAGCGTTTTTATCGGCGAACAGGATTGATTTATACACGCCAACTACGGATGATTGTTTTATTAGTGACATGTGTATAAGAACCACACTCAAAACCCGCGCCGGCGTACCAAATATTACATCATCGCTATCGATATTAATATATAATTTAATAGATGTAATCGGGGTAGTATCGAATACACCCAGCGTCTTAATAATTGCAGCGGTTCTTAGGTAAGAACGACATTGCGTATAAAGCGAATACGCATTGACGGTCATTGCCATTGATCTACTCTTATGTTATTTCTCTATGTGGCGCGATAGTGCGATACTATATCTTACGCGTGTTCAAATGTGTAAAAAATAGTGTTAGCTACATTACGCGCTGCGCACGACGTAGCCGGACATCCCCGACGCGCTGCTCCCCTCGAAGTCGCCGGGATTGTCGGCCCAGCCGCGGTAGCCCAGCTCGTTGTGGTGGATGGCCCGCAGGGCGCCCGGGGGCCCCCCGTAGCCCTCTTTGGACATTCGCGTGTAAATGAACACGGCGATGATCGCCAGCATCGCCAGCAGGACGGCGGTAATAGCGGACCCCATCGCGCGCTATATTTTAAGCGAAGATTACGACTCTATACTTTCGCGATGGCGCGGACCAACGTCGTGTGGCGCTTCTTCGTTCCGGAGGGGGCCGGCCCCCCGGCGCTGGCCCAGCGGACGGAGAAACTGTTCCTGGAGAAGTGGGCGCGGCTCCCCCCGCCGCGGCAGGCCGCGGCCGCGCGCCTCGCGCGGGCGGGCGAGCCCAAGCTCGACGTCCTGCGCGCCCTGTTCGGCAGCGAGGTGTACGAGTGCGCCGCCGTGGCGTTCGCGCTGGGCGGCGGAGGCGGCGGCGGCAACAGCAGCGGCAACAGCAGCGGCGGCAACAGCGGCGGCGGCAGCGGCGGAGGCGGCGGCGGCAACAGCAGCGGCAACAGCAGCGGCGGCAACAGCGGCGGCGGCAGCGGCGTCAGCGTCGACGGCAGCAACATTCATACTGTCGCAAAAAAAACAGATGAGGTGACGGTGAGCACCAGCGGGATCCCGATAGAATACAAGGAAGTCGACTACGAGCTCCTTCTGCTCCAAATATACACGCCATAGATGGATGTAAAGCGGTGCTATTTTTTGAGGGGAACAGTTGTTATGGTGTCCGTGTCGATCACGTCGTCCAGGATGGATATTTTCTGGGGGACGTTATTCAGGTCGACGACCGTCATATCCTGCTGGGGTGGTTTTTCGCCTCCGCCGCCATCGAGGGTCGACAGGAACGCGGCCACCTTCTTTTTGTTTTCGTCGCGGTCGGTTTCGCTGTGTTTCGTCTTGCTTATCACGGCCTGGACGTTGTCCAGCCGCCGCGCCGCGGCGGGGATCACGACCCCGAAGTCGCACTCCCAGTACTTCACGTCGTCGGGGAACGTCGCGTCTATCTCCATGAGCGCCGCGTGGGCGGTGGCCGCCCGGGCCCTCGAGCAGAACACGAACGCGAGCGGCCCCCCCTTCAGCGGGACCGCCCACACCCGGGCCGGCGCCTTTTTGCCCTTCGGCAGCGCCGCGCGCAGGTCGTGCATCAGGAAGGGGGCGCCGCGGTACTTCGCGAGGGCCCCGAGCGCGGCGGCGCGCGAGGCGAAGGCCCCGACGAACCCGACGGAGTCGAACACTGAAACGAGCGGGCTACTATTCATGGCGGCGGTACAAGCCGCCGCCCTCTTTCTAAAAAACACGCGCCGCGGTTACGCGCGCGTCACCTCGGCGACGATGACGGATTTGTCCCCGACGACCTCGCCCACGTACTTCGCCGCCGGCGGGAAATACGTGTACTCGCCTTTTTCTTGGTTCCACGTTGTGAGGGTGACGTTGAAGTTTCCGCTGAGGCCCTGCACCGCGTCCTTATTTATTTTTGCGTGGATGTACTCGACAACACGCGCTATTTTAGAGCGCAGCAGTACCGTCTTTTTGAACGGGGCGTGTTTGCGTATGACGATTATCGCGGTGCACCCGCATAAAGAGTGTTTTTTGTTACACTGGAAACATACAATACAAGTACAGTCTAATATACGTTCCATACACGATTTACATTTTTTACTACTTATGCTTACGTTTGTATCTATCAGATATCTGATCGCTTGTGCCCTTAATTTTGTGTAAATCGCCATGGTGTATCAATCAGTCCACTCAAGACTAATATGTTACGTATATTATTATTCAATTTTAGATATCACTAAAAAATAAAGACAATATAATCGAATAGCATTTTTTATACAGTCAATTGCAGTACCCGTATGCCGTCGATCTCGGAGTAGGGGTTCATCTCTGGCTGCCCCGCGAAGAAGCGGCTCTTGGCGGCGCCGTATACCTTTGTGATCAGATAGACGGCGAGGATGACAACCAGCACCACCACGACCAGCAGGTTCGTGTTGACCAGGGCCTCCAGGCCGCCGCGGACCGGCGAGGGCTTTTTTTTCCCGCGCCAGAACGTCTCGCTAGCCTCCTCCATTTCCCCCAGGCGCTCATAATACTGGGGGTCCTCGAACAGGTGCGCGAGGGCGATGCGCCCCGTGGCGACGAGGTCGTCGTTGGTCACGTCCGTGAGGGGGCCCCCCGCGGCCCCGTGCTCGAGCTCGACCCCGAGCCCCCGCCGCCACGACGCGAGGGGGACGACGTCCCAGTCGACGCCCAGCTGGTCGCCGACCGCCTTTGCTTGCTCGGCGTCCACATTTTTCATGGCTAGTATACCCTCGCCGTATTTTTTGCGCGTGTGGTATATCGGCGACAACCCGCCGACCTCGGCCACAATGTTCAAACAGATATTCGGGACCTTATTGGTCATGGTGTTAGTGCTAATCGCGTATTTCGTGTATAGTATGTTTTTCCGGGGGAAGGGCGACTCGTGCCTGTTCGATTGGGAGTGCGCCTCGAAGAAGTGCTCCGGCTTCTTCCTCACCCGTCTTTTCGGTATCTTTGGGGGCGGAGTATGCAAAGCGACAGCGTCCTGCCACAGCGACTCCGACTGCAGCACGGGCGACTACTGCGACAAGACGACCCACATGTGCGTCCCGGGCGACGTCCTGAAGCCCGGCACGCCGTGCTCGTCGAACATCGCCTGCACGACGCAGGCGTGCGCGCGCACCGGCGCGTCGGTGTCCGACCCCACGGTGTGTTGTCCCCCCGCGGCGGGGACGGCGACGGGCGCGAGCGTCGAGCTTGGCGCCTATTATTTCTGCAAGAACACCCCCGACGGGGGGTCGTGCAAGGACTCGAAGATGTGCCTGGGCGGGTCGACGTGCGTCAACAACGTCTGCACGAAGAGCCACACGCTCAAGCAGGGGCAGTCGTGCCCGAGCAACACGTCGTGCATTTCCGGCCTGTGTGCGCACTACGGGATAACCGCCGGCGGCTACCGGTGCTGCCCCCCGGGCTCGAAGATCGACCCGTGGAACGCGAGACGGTACTGCACGAACATGCCGAACGGCGCGCCCTGCGAAGACGACCACATGTGCGCGACCGGCTCGTGCGCCGACTGGAAGTGCGTGGGGCCGAAGACCGTGCCGCCAGGCGGCTACTGCAAGAAGGACAACGACTGCACCTCGAACATCTGCGGACTCGTGCGGGACACGTCCGGCAAGGTGTGCTGCCCCAACAACGGCCAAAAAACAGATGTTGGATATTGTACAAGACTGCCAGCGGGAAAACGATGCTGGCACGACGATGACTGCGCTAGCGTGAACTGCCATAAGGGATCTTGTAAGTAAGCGGCGCGCCGCTCATTTTTTGTATTCGAATTGTTTGGCGATCATTTCCTCAAAGTCGTCGGGGAGCTCGCGCTCGAAGAACGTGCCAATATGGGCTGGCAATTTGCCCTCAATGTTGGAAATGACGATCTGCATCAGGTTATCGAACACTTTGGTGGCGCAAAGGTAGTCCGCGGTCAGAAGGTACGGCTTCAGCGAACTCCACACGGTGAATTCGTGTTTGAAGTCCTCGGAGTCTTCGGCCGCCCACGCCAGCACCTGTTTGATGTGGGCGAGGGAGCCGAAATCTTTCGTCAGGAGTGGTTCGTTTTTGACCGGGATCGTGTAGGGGCCGCCTTTGTCGAACTCGCTTATGTCGCCGTCCATACCATCAAGGATCGTCTCGAAAAACCCCTTCATGTAATCCACCCGCATCGCGGTCTTGAGGTTTGTCTCGATCTCCCCCTCGTGGCATTTGACGATTATCTTCGTTTTGCTCTTGGAGTACGCGTCGTATTTTTTCTGCTGCGCCAGCTCTTCTTTGAGCTTCATCGCGTTGATAATTTCCAAGTCTTCTTCGGATACGGGTGCTTGTACTGGTACTGGTACTGGTGCTTGTACTGGTACTACATCAGTTACTTGTACTTCCTCTGATGTCTCCGTGGAGACATCCATGTTAGATAGCGGTGTTTTTGAATCCATGATGATTAATAGTCAAAATACCCGCTGGTATGTAATAAATATAAGACCCCTTCAAATGTGGCGTTGGTATCAATGCCGAATTACGAGCCGTTCGTTTCTTTTTTAGACCATATTTTGGCCTGTTTCATCATGAATATAGTTGTATATAGTGGTATAATAAAAGACGTGGCCGGGAATTTTATGCTCATATCATCGCTAGTCTCTCCGCCATATTTTATGACATACAATTCAACTACCCCCTGACATAACACTATTTGCACCATCCCTTCTAAAATACTAAACGTCAGTGAATGCGATTCGTCAGTCGGTTTTTCTTGAAGGTATTGCAAAAAGGCTTCCCATGCACACAGCGCGATAGTTTGGGGGCATTCAACATCGAATGTGGTAGTAAAAATACCCTCTTTTATCTCGAATTCGAGGGTATAAATTTCGCCGATGCATGTTAGGACTGGGGTTATGATGTACGGTGCGCCCGGGGATGTCATCGCGCCGGCGGTGTATTGGTATCGCCGGTCTATAACTCGCGCAAAAAAATACAGTGTGATATTCAGTCTTTTCGTCCAAGCTCGACGTCGATGACGTCGGAGTCGATGACGCCGGTGCCGACGACAGTGTCAACGACGTCAGTGTCAACGACAGTGTCAACGACGATAGTGTCAACGACGTCAGTGTCGACGACAGTGTCAACGACTTTGGGCGGCGGGGACGAAAACGCCTTTTCCAGCGCGGCGGCGACGCCCGTCGCGGGGAACGTCATCTTGCAGATCGAGCCAACGGTGAGGGTTATGAAACCGTCCTTGTAGTCCATCGTGCTGGACTTGAACAGGCCGGGGAAGACGTACTGGCAGGGCTCGCCTTTCTTCAGGGCCGCCGCGAAGGCGCCGGCGGTGTGGGGGTCCACCGCGACGTTCATGACGATGCCCTTGCACACCTGGAGGAAGAACTCCTTGCCCTTGGCGAACACGGCCACGTACTCGGCGGCGCGCTCGAGCACGACCTTCCCGTCGGCGACGGTGCAGGTGACCCCCTGCGGAAAGTCGCCGCGGGCCGTCGAGGCGCTGGAGCACTCGCGCGCGACGCGCGCGGCGCTCTCGCCGTCGAGGACCGTCTGGCCCGGCAGCGGGACCTCGACGCGGTCGCCCGGCTTGAGCGTCTTCGCGACGTCGGCGAGGTAGCGGTCGAGCACGTCCTTGAGGGGCGTGTCGGTGGGAACGAGGGACGAAGTGGTGAGCGTTTGACCCATTTTGGCTGCGCTGTTACGACAGTATACTGGCGGGGCAAAATGTGCGCCCGTCAGTCGCGGCGCCCGGGCGCCGGGCGGTGCGTGTGCTTGGGGGCGGGAGCAGCGCCTCGGTCTCGCCGATGCGCGGGAGCCCCGCGGGGCGGCGGCGCGCCAGGAGCCCGCGGTTCTGCGTCAGCACGAACTCGATG
>Ga0307376_10005482_pt1 | contig 11406 bp, 11 predicted proteins | sample TR2MG_FD_202536 | JGI IMG/M metagenome (GOLD analysis project Ga0307376, IMG submission 202536) | Soil microbial communities from Risofladan, Vaasa, Finland - TR-2 | ecosystem: Environmental > Terrestrial > Soil > Coastal area > Acid sulfate soil | place: Finland: Risofladan, Vaasa | collected... | reverse complement strand
CGTTATCCTACCTGAGCGAAATAGAACGGGGATCCAAAAGGCCGTCCCTGAAGACAATAGACAAACTGGCCGTAGCGCTGAACGTCGGTAAGAACCAACTGGTCGACGGCGATATGGTGGAACTGAGTCTTTCCCTGGGAGACAAGGTCCGGTTGATGCGCACCGAAAAAAACCTTTCCTTGCAGGAATTGGCCCAGAAGGCGGGCATCTCGCTGTCCTACCTCAGTGAAATCGAACGCGGGACGGTTTATCCGGCCCTGTCCACCCTCAAAAGGATCGCCGGGGGACTGGAGGTACCGGCTTCCACCATTATCGGCCAGGAGGGTTCCCTTGGTCACCGCCTCAAGTCATTGCGCGAGGAGTACGGGTTGACCCAGGCCCAACTGGCCAACCTGGCCGGCGTGACGGCCGGCCTGATAGGGCAGATTGAACAGGGCAAGGTCCAGCCCTCTCTCAAGACCTTGGAGAAGCTTTCCGAAGTGATGGGGGTTTCGTCCTGTTATTTCATCATGGAACAGGGTGCGGTGGACCAGTTAGTCAACCTGATGAACCCGGAGTTGCGCGAATTGCTCATGCATCCGAACGTCCAGGCCGTGATGGGCTTGATCGGCAATTTGAACCAGAAAGAACTTCAGTTTATTCTGAATTTTATTCAAATGTTCAAAAAGGCGGACCTTTCCTAAGAGAACCTTCAGAAAGTCGCTCCAATTGGGCTTGGCGAGTTGGTGCTCCGGCGTGCAAGTTTTGGTTGCCTGCCGCCCGGATGTGTATTATTATAATTACACGGGGCAGGCCCGGAGGTTTTCGCGGGAAACATAAGACACGAGGTGCGGCTTTCCCGTGGACAAGACCGGGGAAGAAGGGCGCCGGAAAGGGTTGGTGGCACTGTGGCGTTACATTTGACCGATGCTAATTTTGATGAAGAGGTGGTGAACGCAAGCCAGCCGGTGCTGGTTGACTTCTGGGCACCGTGGTGCGGTCCCTGCCGGAGCATGGGGCCGATCATCGATGATTTGGAGACTGAATTCACCGGCCAGGTGAAGATAGCCAAGGTGAACGTTGACGACAACCACTCTGTAGCGGCCCGGTTTGGGGTCATGAGCATTCCCACGATGATTTTTTTTAAAAAGGGCAGTGTAGTCGGTCAGGTCGTCGGATATACCCCGAAGGCGGTTTTAGCCAAGAAATTGGAGAATTTGCTGGAAGGTTGATTTAGGGCCGGAAGTACGGAGCCCCCTGCAGCAGCAGGGGGCTTTTGGTTGTGGTAAAAAGAAGGCCGGACCCACAAGGGGCAGGTCCGGCGCGGAGGGGGTCTAAGCCAGCAACTGTTCCAGACGCTTTTTGTCGAAACCCACTACAACCTGCTCGTCGATCGTGACGGCCGGAACCGCCATCCGCCCGGTTTGCCGGAACATCTCGTCGCGCGCCACCGCGTCGGCGGCCACGTTCTTTTCGGTATAGCCTACACCCTTCTGTGAAAGGAACTCCTTCACGGTGTTGCACCAGGGTCAGGTCGGCGTGGTGTAGACGGTTACCTTGTGGTCGGTCAGGATAATCAACCTCCTCTACTTTGTCCCTTGTGATATAGTGTACCCCGCGGCAGGCAGATATTGATTTTCCCCGGACGGGATTGGGCCTGTTCACCGGTCTAATCCAGACCATCCGCATCGTCCGTGGGTAGCATTCATTCCACCGCGACGCTGCCTGCTTCTAAAATACCACAAAGAGGACGGTGCGCAAAGGGCCCGGCCGTATACTCTTTGACCAACCCCGGTCCCGTAAAAACGGCAACGGAGAAGACATAGCTGGTGATGGCTAACTTAGGCACCCGCTTTCTACCCGGGCCGGTAGTCAGGGAAAGTCAAATTTTTGGTCGGGGAAGGTTGCCCGTTGCCCAGGTAAAAAGTTCGGGGACCCCGGCCGAAAAAACCGCCGGTGTCCCCGTTAAACCAAGTAAGAAGCAGGTACCTGAAAACCTCCGGGTCTTATTACTCCCACGCGATGCACTGAGCAGGGCACATGTCGATAGCTTCCTGGATTTCGTCTTCGGAGGCGCCTTCCGGATTGACCACTTCCGCCAAACCTGCGTCGTTTAGCTTGAAAACCTCCGGGCAGACTTCTTCGCACGAACCGCAACCCATGCATTCACCTGAATCGACAACTACGGTTTTGGCCAAATCAAACTCCCCCTCCCCCTAAATATGCACAGACGGATGCTAGCTTGGACAGCCGCCAGCAACCCTATTATATCATCAACCAGCCAGCTTTCCTAGTAGATCAGTTTGCGAATTTTTGACACCTGGGTAATGGGCCTGTCTTGGCCGGGATGAGCAATACCCGCTGCCCATGGTCGCAGGAATGAGTTATAATAGGGGGGTAAAAAGTTTCGGCAGTCTGGTCTGTCGTGAAGGAGGATTTACATGCGCAGGGTAGCGGTGGCCGGAGTTGGGATGACCAAGTTCGGCGTATCGGAGAAGAGCCAGGTGGAGATGTTTGCGGAGGCGGCCATGGAGGCCATCGACGGTTCCAACCTGAAGGCGCGGGATATCCAGGCCCTGTATTTGGGCAACGGTCTGGGCGATTTCGAGGAGGGCCAGATGAATCTGGCACCGCTTTGTGCCTTTGAGCTGGGTTTACCGGTCGGGGCGCCCGCCGTGCGGGTAGAGGGAGCTTGTGCTTCCGCCAGCGTGGCCATCCGGGAGGCGTTTATCTGGGTAGCCTCCGGTTTCTACGACGTAGTGCTGGTAGGCGGTGTCGAAAGGGCTACGGCCATGGGTACACCCCTGGCCACCAGGACTTTTGCCATGGGGGCCGACAGTCGCTACGAGGGTTTCAGCGGCGTTACCTTTCCCGGTGCCTTCGCCATGGTCACCCGTATGTACGCGGAGAAATACGGGCTTCCCCTGGAGGTATTGAAGCGTCATATGGCCCTGGTGGCCGTGAAGAACCACAAGAACGGCGTTAAGAACCCGCTGGCCCAGTTCCGTAAGGAGATCAGCGTGGATACTGTTCTCAACAGCGCTATGGTAGCCGACCCCATTCAGTTGTTTGACTGTTGTCCATTTTCCGACGGGGCGGCGGCTTTGGTGCTGGCGGCGGAGGATGTGGCGAAGAAGCTCTGTCCCCAGCCGGTTTACGTTCGTGGGGTGGGGCAGGGTTCCAACGGTCCCCTCTACCGTCAGAGGGACATCACCCGGATCAGGGCCCGGGAGGAGGCAGCCGCCCAATCCTACCGGATGGCCGGCCTGACCCCGGCCGACATCGATGTTTGCGAACTGCACGACTGTTTTACGATCGCCGAAATAGTGGCCAGCGAAGGGCTGGGGTTTTTCCCCTTCGGCCAGGGCAGCGCGGCCGTGGAAAAGGGCGAGACCGCCATCGGCGGCCGGATACCTATCAACCCGTCCGGTGGTCTGAAGGCCAAGGGTCATCCCATCGGGGCCACCGGGGCGGCCCAGGCCTACGAGATAGTCAAACAGCTGCGGGGCGAGTGCGGCGACCGGCAGGTAGCAGGAGCCCGCGTCGGCATGACCGACACCCTGGGCGGCGATCTGGCTACTCTGGTCAACATCATTTACGGGGTATAAGGAGGTTCAAGCATGTCTTATCCACTGACGCACCGGCAGTTTTTTAACGGATTGAAGGAAGGCCGCCTCCAGGGCCTCAAATGCGCCGATTGCGGCGCTTACACGGCACCGCCCAAGGTGGCTTGCGCCGAATGCGGCGGCCGGGAGTTGACGGTGGTGGAGTTGAGCGGGCGGGGGACCATCCGGACTTACACGGTCATAAGGGTAGCCCCGGAAGGTTTCACGGCCCCCTATGTCGTGGCCATGGCCGAAATGGAGGAGGGGCCCTGGCTCATGGGCAATGTGGCTGTGGAGCCGGACAGCAGCGAAGGCAGCCTCATCGGCCGGAAGGTAACGGTGGGACACCGACTGGTCGAAGCGGGCAACTACACGGCTGGCGAAGGGGTGGCCGTCACTTTCGATCTGGTGGACTAAGATGCACAGCGCCTGGCGGACGGCCCCGTGTTACGGTTCGAGCGAATGGTTCTTGGCCGCGACAAAGCAGGGGGGCGATCTTTCGTCCCCCTGCCAACCCAGTCGGTACGAGGATGGCGGGAGGGTGTAAAGGATGCAGGTTACCGAACACATTCATGCCCTGAAAATTCCCTTTCGGTTGAGGGCTCCTTCTGGTCAGACCATTGATCGTTTCGCGTACGCCTTTCTAATCTACGGTCAACGGCTCTGCCTGATTGACACCGGGGTCGCCTCCGCGCGGGCGGAGATATTCGAGTACATACGGAAGACGGGCCGCGGTCCCGACGAGATCTCCCTGATCATGCAGACCCATACCCACCCGGATCACATCGGGGCGACCCGCTCCATCAAGGAGGCCACCGGCGCGGCTGTCATGGTGCACCCGGCCGAACGGGCCTGGCTGGAAGATGTAGACTTGCAATTCAGGGAAAGGCCGGTGCCGGGCTTTTACGACCTTGTGGACGGCTCAGTGGAAGTCGACCGCCTTCTGGAGGATGGGGACGTCGTGGACCTGGGAAACGGACTTAAACTGGAGGTTTTCCACACGCCCGGACATTCTGGCGGCTCGCTTTCCCTGTTGCTGCCGGAAGACGGGGTTCTCTTCTGCGGCGACGCCGTTCCGCTGCCGGGGGATATACCGATTTACGAGGATGTCACGGCAGCGGTCCGCTCCATCAAGAGGCTCAAGAAGCTCACTGGTATCCGTTGCCTCCTCGCTTCCTGGGATGACCCGCGGGAAGGCGACCGGGCCTGTCAGGCGATGGACGAGGGGTTGGAGTACCTGCAGCGGGTCCACGAGGCGGTCATAGAGGCCGCGGGAGACTGTCCACCGTTAACCCAGGAACTGATCCGGCCGGTTCTGGCCGCCCTGGGGCTGCCTGCCCGGGCCGCCAACCCCCTGGTGAGCCGGTCCCTGGAAGCGCACCTGAGGGTCCTGGATCGGCGGGATCTTCTGGCGGAGTGATTGCCGTGGGTTGAGATGGCTGGCGGGGAGCGGGTCTTTAACTTGCCCGGGGCCGGGCGGCGGTCCAAGCAACAGTTGACATCTTTACTGATCAAAGGAAGCAGATCGTAAGGATGTTTTAGCAGCTTACACAAAACACTTGTAAACCAGTACAATTCATTGTTTACCTCCCAACGGGTGGGTTAAGGCGGTGTTGCTTAGAGCTATCGCCAGTATCTCAGTTTACTCCTCTTGCCGGGTGCCAAAAAAACTCTTTTTTGGTCTTGACAGGGCGACCACATTAGGTGTATATTGTGTTATGGGGCACAAGTGCTTTGGCCCAATGTAGTTATAAACCTGAATCACCAAAGGTGGTGTCTGGTGCTACGGTATCTCTGGGAAGGGCTAAAGGGTCAGGTATCCTGGAAGAGGTGAATTCTGGTGAAAACAACGGCGATGGGGGTAATCCTCGATTTAACCGGAGAGCAAAAGGCATTTTTGGACGACTTGATGACAAGGTATTGTGCGGCTCGGGCACCCGCCGAAGGCGGGTCGTGGGCATTCAATCGGCTTTTAAGAGGCGCGCCGGTTCAACAAACCCGGGTGCAGGTGCAGGGTAAATTCGACTTTAACTCGCGCCAGGCCAATGACGCCGTACATGATGCGCAGGCCACCATATCCTCTCAGAAGGAACTGGTCAATCTGCATTTCGAGAATGCAACGAAGAAGGTCGAGTTTACGCGGAATCGCCTGGAGAAATCCAAATCCCTTGATAAAAGGGCCCGGCTGCAGAGGCGCCTGGAGAAGGAAGAACGTAAGTTGGCGCAATGGAAAAAGCACGTTGAAGCCGGGACAATTCCGCCGGTGGTTTTCGGCACCAAAAAGCTTTTCATTGGGCGTTGCAAGGGCAATGTGAGCCGGGAAGAGTGGCGGGACGCCAGGAGCAATCGCTATATGTCCAGAGGTGACAAGACCAAAGGGGGCAACCTGAATACCAGGATCGGCGTCATTGATGGGCTGATTTGCCTTGAGATAGCCGCGGAAATGGTTCAGACCAAGAAATCCGTTCGGTATAAGCGGATTACGGTGCCGGTCTATATTGCGCACAAGCCGTCAAAGAAAACCGGAAAGAGCAACGGTCTAAACTACCGGAAGATGGTTTTGGACTATCTGACGACCGGTGGGGCTTACCAGGTGGAGATTATTCGGAGGAACGGCCGTTATTACGTCCATGTGATCATCGATGAGGCGGTGCCCGCCGTGCGTATCACCAGGGGCGGCGCCATCGGCGCGGACACCAATCCGGACGGGGTGGGCCTGGCACGGGCTGACTACCTGGGCCAGTTCATGGATAGTCTCTGGCTGGCCCAGGGCGAGTGGACGTACGCGCGAAGCAATCGACGCCTGAACCTGATCGGGGAAGCGGCGGCACTTCTGGTGGAAATCGCCTCCAGGTTGGAGTGCATCCTGGTCGTGGAGGACCTGGACTTTAAAGATGACAAGTCCGTATCGGCCAAGTTTAACCGCATGAGCCACGGGTTCGTCTGGTCAACCTTTTTGATGATGGTCGAGAGGGCTGCCGCCAGGAAAGGGGTTCCCCTGGTCAAGATAAAACCACCCTTCACATCGGTAATCGGCATTTTGAAATATCAGCACCAGTACGGTCTGTCCAACCATGAGGCGTCCGGTTACGTGATAGCCCGGCGTGGTCTGGGGATCGACACGGAAAGGGTACCTGGCCCGCTGGTGGACCGGTTCATACGGAAAAAAGAAGGCTTCTACCATCTTGGCAACTGGAAACAGTGGAGCAGCATCAAGAAGGCGGCGGTAGCCGCCATAAAGGAACAAACGAAGAAAGAGGTGAATAGCCTGGTTTCCTGGCAACATTACCGGAAGAAATTGCAAAAGGCGGGTTAATACCCTATAAAGTTTGCGGTCGGGTACCCACCGAATAGGTGGGGTACGAATACGGTACACGTAGTGAAAGGCCGTCGTCGTACAGTCAACGACCCCGGGCACCCACCGCAGGTGGGTCGTGGGTAACACCCCCTTCCGGGCAGCACTGACGCCCCTGGTCAGGCGGTGATGATCTGCAAGGTGAGCCACCCGGAATACAGGCGAGAGCCTGTAGCTCAGCAGTTGAATCCTGTGATACTGCCGTCCGCTTAGTCAGTGGGCGAGGAACACAATTACACTCGTTTGCGCGGGTTTGAGAGTGTTTCAGAAACCAGGTGACTAATCCATGCGCAGCATAGTAGTTGCCCTCATTACCCTGGCAGTTCTGTTGACCGGTCCGGTCATCCCTGCCTTGGCCGGTACCTCCCCGAACACCACGGTGGTATTCACCGTCGGCAACCGGAGTTATACGGTCAACGACCAGGCCAGGACCATGGACATAGCCCCGTTCATTGACGTCGCCGATGGTCATACATATGTTCCAGTTCGCTTCCTGGCTGAGGCCTTAGGCGTAGCTCCGCAGGATATCCGCTGGGACGCGGCAACGGGGACGGTAACCCTGAGTTTGGAAGAAAAGAGCGGCTGGGGCAGAAACATTGTCCTGGGACTGGTCATCGGCAGCAAGACCATGACCGTGACCAACCGGCCGGGGAACCAGGGGATACAGGCCCAGTTCATTGCGATCCAAAAGGTTGACATGGACGCCGCTCCGGAGATTATCGGCGGACGAACCATGGTGCCGGCCCGGTGGGTGGTGCAGTCGTTCGGGTATGCCCTGCAATGGAACCAAGCCGGTCAGCAGATGGTAATAACCGGATGACGGTAGCGGAAGCGGAGATTGTTATTGGCGGAGGCGCATGAAAATAGATCCTGCGGTGATTGACAAAATACGGAAGATACTGGCCCTGGCCGAGAACAATTCATCTCTGGAAGAGGCCGAGACCGCTGCCCTGTTTGTGCAGCGGTTGCTCTTGCAGCACGGTCTCAGTCTCGCCGAAGTCCGGGATGACGGCAACGGCGGGAAGACGGTAGAGGAAGCCAGACCCGAGCAGGTTGAATACCGGCATGTTCCCTGGTGGGTCAAGTCACTGGCCTCGATCATAAGCCGCAACTTCCGTTGCGAGGCGATAATCCGCACCCATCCCGGCGGCAACCGGAGCCTGTTTTTCATCGGATTGGCCCAGGACGTGGAGGTGGCTTCCCTTACCTACAACCGGATTAAGACAGCGTATAATGCTTCCCTGCGCCGTTTCATCCAGGAAAACCGGGTGATGGACACAGCCGAAAAGAACGATTACACCGAAGGTTTCCTATCCGGTCTGCGGCGGAAGTTTACCGAGCAGGTCGAAGAGTATGCCCTGGTGCTGGCCCAGGATCCCCTGGTCAGGGAACATATCCAATCCATGGGTTTACGCAAGGGCCGCAAGAGCGCAATTACCAGAACCTTCTCGCGGAGAGCGTGGGAAACCGGTCATAAGGACGGCCGGGCGGCCGGCGGGCGGGACAATCCCAAGCAGATGACCTGATCCAGAATTGGCGCCCCGCAGGCAGGCCCAGTTTACTGCTGGAGGTGGCCGGGTGAAACTTATAAAGGGCTTGCGTTCAGGCGGCCTGTAAGGTAAAATCGGGCTAAAGGCGGAAGTAACGTATTTTACCAGGAAGGGGGAAACGGGTTTGGAAGAATTGCTGATAAAAAGTGACAAGCATTATACGTACGACGATTATCTAAAGCTGGACGATGATCATGATTACGAGATTATTGGAGGAAACCTGATCATGGAGCCAAGACCAAGGCTTTATCATCAGGAAGTTGTTGTTACATTGACCCAATTGCTGGGTATCCACCTGCAGGAGAGTCATCTGGGCAAATTGTATGTTGATGTTGACGTCGTTTTCGGTGATCAAGTAGTTTCCCCTGATATAGTCTTTGTATCAAAAGATAGGCTTTGCATTGCCCAGGAAATGAATATCCAAGGCGCCCCGGACCTGGTGATAGAGGTACTTTCTCCGTCCACCCAAAAACATGATCGCAAAGTGAAAAGCCAACTGTATTTCGATAAAGGGGTAAAAGAGTATTGGTTGGTCGATCCGGTACTGTTTCTGGTGGAGATACTGTCTTCTGCCGAGGGCGGCTGGAAGCGTGTTGCGGTATATGACGAGGGGGACAGGTTGTCTTCGCCGGTGTTGCCGGGTCTGCAGATAGAAGTAAAGGACATCTTCGGACTTACTTAGAAAGCCCAAGCATGCCCCGGGAACGCCGGGGCATGCTTGAATAAGTGCAGGGACCACTGGGACGCAAAAGATCTTGACAATAGTTAGACATCTAACTATAATAGGGGCACAGTGTCAAGCCATGATGCTCTGGATAAGATACAAAGCCAGCCAAGCGTTTCATGACGCCCCAGGTGAACCTGCGGGGGATGGGCGGGCTGGGATCAGCCACAGCCTTATTGGGGTTGCTTTTTCACGCATGCTACCGCGTCTATGACGAGGAGGCCAGGCTAATTGAAACGCTGACGGTCACCGCCTGGTCGACAAGTTGGTATCCATGGATTTACGCAAGGGCCGCAAGAGCGCAATTACCAGAACCTTCTCGCGGAGAGCGTGGGAAACCGGTCATAAGGACGGCCGGGCGGCCGGTGACAGGCCCAAACCGCTTACGTGACCCGGCGGGTCTAAACACGGGCCATGTGGTTTACTTAACCTGCCGGGCCGGGGAAAACGCGGGGCCGGATGGAAGCAGCGTAGAGTAGGGAGTTCCGGGAAACCGGGACTCCTTAACGGTCAGGAGACGTGAACGTATTGCGCTCTGGTTGTGGATTCGGGAAACGGCTGGCCGTCCTCCGCCAAACCCTTCAGGTGAACGCGCAAGGCTTTGCGGTATCCCAGTAATGTCTCTTGAGGGGTGCTGCCGGTAACCTTGCAACCCGGGATATCGGGACTGTGGGCTGCCCACTTGCCCCTGACCTTTTTCAGGATAACCAGGTATTCCAATTTATTCCCACCCTTTCTTTGGTCCGGCCTGCCGGAGATTGTGGTTCAAGGTACCGATACGCAGGTTATCCCGGTGGCCGCCGTTGCACGGCCCGGTTTGCGATGAAACTATCTGTTACGGGCGGCCTGGCTGAAAATGGGATAGCCGCGCGGATGTTTTTGCGGAGGCCAATGGGTGGAATTCCTTTGTGTCGTTTGTATCGTCTTCCCCTATTATCATACTCTTTGTAACCGCTCAAAGCAACGGCCCCCCCTCCGAAAACCGGCTTGACAATGACGTAACGTCAGCGGTTACTATTATGGGAAGAAAGGGGGAAATCGCTTACATGAGAGGTTCTACCCTGTCAGTAGGTTGGCCCGGCGGGCCTCGGTCTCGGTGCGTACCCTTCGCTACTACGACAAAGTGGGTTTATTGTCCCCATCGCACTGCAGCGAGTCGGGCTATCGCCTGTACTCAGAGGGGGACATGGTCAGGCTCCAATACATTCTGGTCTTGAAATCTCTTGGATTTTCGTTGAAGGAGATCAAGACCTGTCTGCAAACAGGCCCGGAAGGGCTTCAAGATGTGCTGGCCCGGCAAAAAGCGTTGATGCTGGAGAGGCGGTCCCACATCGATGCCATCATCCTGGCTATTGAGGCCGCGGAGAAATTGCCGGAATCCGGCCAATCCGGTTTGGATCAAATCATGGGAGCGATCCGGGTGATTATGATGGAGCTGAAACCGTATTGGGCAAACAAATACCTTACCCCGGAGCAACGGTTGTACATGAGGGAGTTAGCCAGAAAGTCTTACTCCGGTGACGCCTTGCGCAAGCTGGCGGATCGTGGGTGGAGTGAAGATGATCATAGACTGTTTCACCAGCGATATAATGTTTTCCGGGCCGAACTAAAGAAGCTGGCAGCTGAGGGTGCTGATCCTGCCAGCCCCGAGGCCCAGGCACTGGCAAGGCTATTGCGTGAGATAATCGACGGTCGTTCTCAAGGAGATCCGGATATACTTGCCGGCATGAAGAAGTCCTGGGAGAATTACATCGGACTCCCGGATGAGAGGAAGCCCCAGGCTTATAGGATAGAGGAAGAACGGAGTTTCATTAAGAAGGCGATGGCCGTAATGTACAAAGAACAGGCTGCTCAGGTCCAGGCGAAGTAGTTCGCTTGGAGTTCCTCACGCCGCTTGGTTACGGCGAACGGTCCGGCCGGTACGGCCGGGAAGAATGATTACATAGCCGGCGCGGGGCCCGGGTATGCTCATATAAATACAGGCTTGCGCCCGCCCAAGGGGCGGGCTACGGGAAAGGCCAGACCGGCAACTGATCCGGAGCGTACCGAGGAACATATTACCAGTATACCAGTACTTACCTGTTGACTCGTCCACTTTATCTGTGGTAGTATAACAGAGTCGCCTCTACGAGGGCGGCGGTGGTCCTTGAAAACTGAACAGTGGAATTGCCAGTATAGGATAGGGTCCTTTAA
>Ga0307376_10005480_pt1 | contig 11407 bp, 12 predicted proteins | sample TR2MG_FD_202536 | JGI IMG/M metagenome (GOLD analysis project Ga0307376, IMG submission 202536) | Soil microbial communities from Risofladan, Vaasa, Finland - TR-2 | ecosystem: Environmental > Terrestrial > Soil > Coastal area > Acid sulfate soil | place: Finland: Risofladan, Vaasa | collected... | reverse complement strand
TCGAACTATTAAATAAGAACCCGAACTATCATTTCTTAAATCGAAATCCTTTGGAGTTTCCCAAGTGAGTTTAACCTTTTCGGGGTTACTGGACAACGGTTCAATCTGTAAGAATTTGTCTTCTTTTGCGGGTGTTAGGTTTGTGTCTTCGTAATCATATCCTATCCGTATTTCTGGTTCGTATGTGCTTCCGGCGGCATCAGTATAAAAAGCCACTCGTTCTGTGTTTCCGGGCAATGCGGACTCTACACTGTCCATGATAGCTATATAATAATCCCCACCCCAATCTAAATCTCCAGCGGCAATAGAATCACTTAAATCGAAAAGTACCCACCCCCCAGACTCACCAGTTGTGACGTTTCGTAACCCAATCAATCTACCAATATCTTTACTTCCGCCCCAGTAGTCGGAATCTATGCCACCAGACGGAGAACCCGGAGCCCCACCTGTTCCAACCCATTTGTGTGTTCCATCTGAAGTGTACCAGTTAGCACCCCAACCGGGTTTTGTTGCTCCAGGACCAATATCCGAACCCGTTGTATACGACGTGTTAAGTTGACGTGCAACCAGAGCAACTGTGCCTACGGTGCTTGTTATTCCGTAAACATACAATCTCAATGCTGCATAGACGAGACTTGTAGCGTTTGGTGGTTGTTCTGGTATTTTCACATGAATTAAACCGATATAATAGTTTGTGGTTGTTCTACCACAGTACATGACAGAGTTCGCAACATTGTGATTCCACGGTAACGCGTCATCTATCCAAGTCTGTCGTTCTGCCCCCAAATCAGACACCAAATCGTATGTCTCATAAACAGTCATCTCAATTCACCCCAATATACTTATCAGTCTCAATGTCCTTTGCGGTAACTTGTGCCACCTTCTTGCCGCCAATGTAGATGTTGATTGGTCTTGCTCCACCACCGCCACGTGTTCCATACATTTCCTGTGGCCTACCTATAACTTCCTCATCGTGTGCGTATATGGGTCCATCTCCCTTCTTGATACGCATCTGACCCGGCATAGTTTGTGCTTGAGGGAGTGTGGACGCTATGAGTGCTGCACCGACAACTGCACCTATCAAAACTGGCGCAAGTGTCGTCAGAGAAGAAACCATCATTTGTGCAATGGTGGCCCCGGTTTCCACATTGATTGCGATTGCGTGTGCTATAGCTGCAAATGCGGCTTTGGCTTTCATGGCCGCCAGTGCCAAAAGTACCCCAGTCAACGCACCCATCACAATCCTCAACTCTCTGCTATTAGAAGTCAATGCCATCCACGCTGTAGCCATTGCCAACGAAAGCGGGAGGGCAAACAGCATGGCCTTCCCCAAGTTCCCCACAGATAGTGCGGTCAACTGTAATATTCCATTGAATAGCATGAGTGGTCCGGTAGCCCCCATGACGAAGGCTTGCATATTCTTGAAATCTTCTTTCAACTCTTCGTTCTCTCCGGCGAGTGCTTGTAAAGCATTTGTAATCTGCCAAATGGACATCGTGAATCCAAAAATGGACATGGTAACCATGAGAATCTGACGACTCTGCAACATCATTTTCCTATTTGTTTTTTCCGTTGCCTGTGCCAACATTTCTTGAGCGAATGCCATTCCCTGTGTGGACAATGAAGCATCTTTAAATTGTGTGCCCTGTTGCATAGAAAGAAGAATCTGATGTTTTATTTCTTCGTTCTGCTTCTCTATGGTGTATGTTAAAAATTCAGTGTAAAGCTGACGTTCTACCAAATCTTTCTTTTCTTTGGCTCCGAGATTCAAATGTATCATTTTGGTGGCTAAAACTTTGTCGAGTTGTTGGATTTCAAGAGTCCTCTGTTGCATTACGATTTTGTTCAGTGCCATAAGAGATTCTTGAGAACCCGCAACGTAATTGAGTTCGTTTCTCAAGCGGGTTAATTGTTCCGCTCTAAGAACATTGACATCAACTGTTATCTCTGTTTTTTCAACTGGCATTTGCTTCTCACCGAAACCGTATTCTTACTCGAAACAGGGGGGGTATTCGTTGAAGTTTGCCCATCCGTGGCCCCTTCATACGCAGCGTTCTCCTGTTCCTGTAAATACTCCGCAGTTCCTACCATTGTCCAGAACCGTGTGGGTGACAAATCCTTATCCCGTGATATTCCAAACCACTTCCAAAGGAGATGCCACCCATATCCCATGTTTACTGCGATTCTGGACTTTCCGACTTTTTTGATTCCGTTGCCTGTGCGGGGAGTAGTCCGGAGTATCGCTTAGCTTCGGTGAGCAATGTAGTGTAAACACCTGCCGGATGCGATTTCAACATCCTCAACTTCCCTCTGTCCAAAGTGGGTTTCACTATCGAGTGCATGAGAAACTCATCGTCTGTAGCCATCATGCTTTCCTTCAAAGACGAACCATCATCGTTTCCACTCATGTCTATTTTAGTGTTACGATATTGTATGTCTTCATAAGTAAGCCCGGACACAGTTCTTATACGGAACCATATCTTCCCATCGTCTGTCTGGATATTCACGTCTTTTTCTTTGGCTTCGAATCCAGATTTCAACCACGCCTCATCTGCATATACTATCTCATCTGTCATTTCACATCACATCCTATATCTTGTGTCAGAAGTGAGTTAACGCACGTTCACCCGTGACCGTACAACGGTTGTATGTTTAGGCTCTACGGATAGAACCCTTGCGTTACTCACTTCAATGACTGTACCATCTTCTTTCTCTATTAAATGGTGGGAGGGGGTTATATCAACCACCCTCCCTGTAAAGACCCACTCCTTCTGTATCGTTATCTTAGCGGGGATTCCTTCAACAGACACAGCATCACCTTAGTAAAGTTCGTCTGCGCTGATTGCCGCCTTGAAGTTTGCCAAGACATCCGACACGATTCCCAGAGCATTCACGATTGCAAACACATGGTCACTGTAAACAGTTCCATTGGCAGTGACTCCTATAACTTCAGTGATGGTTTCGTTGCGAATGTTCTTTCCGGTGATGGTCAAACTCGCTCCAGCAACATAGTCTGTTATGGTGAATTTGAGTCTGGTTGGTATCACAATGTCGTTGTCCAGAGAATCGGTTGTTACTCCAGAGAATGTTGCCGCTGTAAGCAACGAACCCTCGAAGGTGTATTCGTTGAAGACTCTCTTCAGTTTGGCATTTCCAGTAAGTGAAGACTTAACCTTGTCTCCCGTGTCATATCCGAGCGTCTTCCCACTGAATGTGACATCCCCCAACCATATCACTTTCTTGGCAGATACCACAGTAGTTTTGTCGAAGTTCTCTTCTACCAGTATAGGATTGCCCGAACTGTCTTCTGGTTCCGATATCGAGATGATTTCATATCGGGGATATGCGTACCAATCTTCCCTATACTCCTTGTTTGTTGGGTGAAACCGCCTTGCACCACCCCACCTGTCGGTTCCCTTTTCTTCAAAGAGTTCCATCGTGAGGTCCAGTTTCTTCTTACCAGGGTCACGGTAGATGTTCCTTGAACTTAGTGGGCTCATTTCCTTTTGGTCGTCATCGGCAGTGATTTGAAGATTTGTCTCATGCTCTATGACTTCGTAGATGGGTTGACCGGGTGTGTTGCTTGCAGGTGTCCCACTGTTGTCTAAAGTGACAGTGGTTGTACCGTCCAAAGCAGTACCCAAAGGTGGAGGATACCAACCCGTTCCACCCCATCCGTTGAAGTCGTCGGGGTCTTCTGCCGACCTTATTCCTATCACGTTCTGTGAGGTCATATTGCTGTCTGACATTTTTATCTAACTCCTGTCCCACGCACGGGACAAATTCTTTTCCATTCTTCTAACCAATCGCTTCTGAGTCATTTGACGGACCCCTTCCACGATTGGATACTTCTTATGTAAGTTGCCCCACCCTTCGTTTATTATTTCGAAGTATGGGAATTCTCCACTTGGAACTTGAGAGAAGTCAGCGGTGAGTGTGGTTTTGTTGTCACCAGTTGTTTTAATCTTCGCTTCCACATCATCGATTCCGCGCTCCAGTCTTCCGCTTATGTGACCAAAAGAGTGGTCGATTCCGTATGCACTGGACTTTATAGCGGCCCATCTTGCGGCGTTCCTTCTTGGAACTCCCCTAATAGCCATACCCTTTACACCGCGCCGAAGCCATGGCATAAAATCGTCTGTGTAATACTGCCCAAGACTTTCCCTTATAACTTCGTCTATAGCCTTGGGGAATCTGTAAACCTTCCCTCGCACACGCTCAAAGTTGTGCATCTTGACATCCAGTACAACACTACCCATCCAACTGCACCTCCAATTGAATCCCAAGTCTTACTGCCCTAGCCTCCCGTATTCCCATAAGACCGTCGATGTATAGTTCTCTGCCGTTGAAACCGGAGTGCTGGATAGTGTAACCAGTTCCTGTAATCTTGAAGTTGTCCTTTATCTTCATGCCCACATAGTTCACCATGAGTTCGAGTAGGTTCTTATCTGGGTCGGGTGTACCTGTGCATGGGACACTCCAGGAGTATCCATTGTACTGTATAAATGTATTAGCCAGTGCGCCCACAAATATATGTGTGCTTGCGGTGAAGTTGCGAAGGAAGGCGATGGGTGTATTCTTCCCAACCCCATTCCATTTCACTTCGTCGTATGTCACCCACAGAAAGGGATGTTGGTTGGCTAGTTCTGGTTCGGACATGATGACGCTATAATCCTTTATCACATTCGCTTCTGGGTTCCACCTGTTCGCAAACCCATAATCTTCGTCATCTTTGAATATGTTAAGGTAGATTTTCAACCAGTCCACTGGCTCTATCGCTGTGTATGATTCCGTCTCGGTGTCTGCAACGGGTTTGGTTATCCCAGTCATTATTCAGCCTCGATGTATTCCTTCCTGAATCTACTCGACTTTGCACTCTTGTAAGTGACTATGCTGGATGGGTCTGGTAATGCCGTGATGAAGGATAAGCCTTCTTCGTAGTCCTTTCTGGCTTGTCTGGCAAGATTTGCAAACGTCTCATCCTGTGATGTGCGGAGTACGGTGAGTCTGCGGTAGAAGTGATGGGCAACAAAGTTGTATACCACCATCGCCACCGCACTCTTCTCCCTCTCCGCTATAGATGTATCATCACTGTCGAAATCTCTATTGGTTCTGAATCGGACTTGGTTATAAGCACGGGTGTAGAGGTTCCCGATTGCACTCCTTGCGGATGCGGCACTACCATAGTAAGACGATAGGACCGTGAGCCCCCCAAGCATATCGATTATCTCATCGACACCGATGTAGGGGTATTCTACCAACTGTGATACATCTACTTCTCCCATTTAAGCCACCGTTCTCTCCACGCTAACCGTTTCCGTCCCCGTGCTCCAGAACTGGACCGTGAATGTTCCTGTGGGCATCATCAGATTCCAGTTTCCATTGACATCTGTGCGGGTGAATCCGGGGGGGTTAACTGCATACTCTGTAACTTCGTCAACCTTCAGGAACCACCGAACTTCCCCATTCAATATCCTATTGCCACTACTGTCACGCAGGTATCCTACTTCGTCGTCGGTCCAGGCCACAAAGGTTCCACTTCCATTCAGATACCCATCCTGATTGCAGTATCTCAAACTGGACAGGTTGCTGTTGAACACTTCACCAGTTGTGGAAGGCTTGGTGATTAGCCCAACTATCTTTCTGTACTCGTTGGTGTTTGTGTCCACAATGACAGTGTATTGCAACTCTCTCACGTCGGGAGTTGTTCCGGCTGTTATCAGCATGTCGTAGTAATAGATGCCAACAGCGGCCCCTTCTTGTGTCATAGCGGTTGCGGCCAATATCGCATTGCCTTCCATATCATCTATGGCTATGTTTGGTGCTGAGTCCGGTGCTTTGGGTACTCCCGCATCGTGTATAGTGAGTTTGGTTCTGTGGGGTATCATCTGCTTAACTGCCACGGCATCGGCGTGTCCTACATCAGAAGAACCGAAAAGGGCCTTAGCGTCGATTGTGAGAACGTTGCTGGACTTGCCGGAGTAGTGCATGTACTCGATATCACCACCGCTGTCTACGGTTATGTAGCCATCGTCCTCGAATACACTATCATCGTCCACAGTGAGTGTGGTTGCCGCTGCCAGTATAGCCCCATCCAATGTCGTTTGACCGTATGGGATTATGATTGGTTCTGGTACGGATATGTGTACCTGTGTTTCGGATGAAATGGTATCTATCTGGTCGGATATTGTCTTCAAATCGTCACTGTCAGAACCACGAATATCGCTTTCCATTGTTACGAGTTGGGCGGGAATTGTTGTACCAGTATCCACTAACACAGAATCCACAACCGTATCAACAGTGTCAATCTTCCCTTCCATAGTAGTGAGTGTTGCAGGTAGAGTAGTTCCAGTATCGACAAGGATTGCGTCTATGTCATCATCTTTATCTGTCTGGTCAGACGAACCCATTATGTAATTCGTAGGGAGTTTCCCCTGCATCTCGTTGGTGTCCACAAGGATTGCATCAACATTCGAATCAAGAGTGTCAACCTTTGTTTCTACGGCAGAAACATCCGATTGTGTGGCTATATTACCCGAATCCAATACTTCGTCAGTAAGCCTTCGTGTAACATGTGCCCAAACCGCCGCTGGAGTAGTACCCCCTGTAGATTGTAATAGAGTCGAGTTATACAACGAAGATGTGGGCATGGTTAACCAAGGAGTATAATCTACAGTCCCACTGAACTGTCCTGCCGCTGGAGAATCTGTGCCCCACCAATTGTATTCAAAATCTACTGAGAAATCTGTTATTATATCATAGTTGCTATTGTCATAAATTCCACAGTTACGAACATTCAAATCAAAAGAACCCAGGTTCTCGTTCAACTTTATACCGTTGTATCCATCAACAATAATAGAATCTGTACAATCCAGTTTAATTGTATATCCACTTGAACCGAACATGTGTATTCCACTATCCCCCTTACACTCTCGGACAATCATGTTAGATATGCGGACATCAGCACCCGCCTCAATAAAAATACCCTTCGATGCCACATGAATTAATACGTTTCTCATATATACAATGCTTTCGTTCCCTGCAACAGAACTGGTCTGTTTAATATGAATCCCTTCGGCATCTGACGAAAACACCTTAAGACCGTATATATTTATTTCACACCGACCTTCAATATAAACTCCAACATTACATCCATAAATTTCAACATTGTCGAAGTTTACCATGTCCAATGTCCCAACAGCATAAATTCCATAACTTGCAGCACCAGTGGAATATTCACCGTCAATGCGAACATTCTTCAAATTGCCAGCGTTGGCACTTGTTATAGATACACACGCAGCATCTACTTTTTGTATTGTCATGTCTTCTATTGCCCAACCGTATTTCCCAGTGGGAACCGTGACAGAACCCGTTATAACAGTGCGACCCTTTCCAGTACCAACCAACTTCAATCCAAGTTGTGAAAAAGTCACATCTTCATTAAACTCACCGTCTGATAATTGTATTGTGTCTCCAGCCGCAGCCGCCGCCATAGCCAGTGCAATGGATGCATAAGCAGTATTTCCTATCCACGCCAAAGGAACCAATTCGTCTGAACCACCCAATTTAAATGCCATTGTATTCACCGCTCCTTGATTTCTTTTAGTTTACGAAAATAATTGATGATAGTGAGTAAAGTACCTACAACGACAAGCGGCAATTCTATTGCCAATTCTCCAAACATATTCACGTCAACAGCCATTGTATAATTTGGAGACATTGCCGCTGAAAAGAATATTATGGCAAAACAAATAGCCATAGCACTTGTCAACAGAACCGTTATATCGTCATAGGTAATTCTTTTCATGTTCTTCACCTTTACAGTATATGAAGGAGTCCGTATCCACTGAGAAGCCCAAGCGTGTAGAATGCTCCAAGCACTACCAACAGCCGCTTCCTGCCTTCAACGACAAGAGTGGTGTCTGCAACACCATCATTATCCCAATCGAACTTCATGTCAATCTTATCCTTCTCCACTATTCCAAATAGTTTCCATATCATATTTCTCAACCTCCTAATGCCGATACTATAACTGGGAGTGATGCCGTTAATATGGCAATAACCCCTGTGATAATAATCCCTATCAACCACCGATTCGTCTTACTTCTCTGGTTCGCCTCGTTCGCTACAAGATTTATAATGTTGAGTTTATCGTAAATCTTTCCCTGTCCGTCTCCGAGTTTGTTCAACTCATTATAAATCATCTCAAGTACTTCGGGCATTTTTCATCCTCATCATTCTATTATATTATCCATTCTTTTCCAAACTGCTGCATCTTCTGTTACAACTACACACTTCCAAACTGAAGGTGTAGATGTATTTATCCATTCGGAACCAAGACAATACCCTTCTGTGACGTCATCGTTCACCGTTGGGTCAGTGGTGGCAATATAATTGTTTCTACGATATTGATTTTGGATGTCTGTGCTCGAACAAGATACACATTGTGTAGGTTCGGTAGAAGCAGTTACTCTGTATAATCTACCACAATGATTACAAAAATACTCATATGTATTATCACTCATTAAATCACCTCTTCCATTATAACATAAGCACCTCTAATGTATGCCGTTTTTGCATCCGTATCAGAAGCAAAGCAAATATATATATTCTTTGACATAGCATTAGGCAATGTGAATATTCCAAATCCACTAACCTCTTGATAATCGACATCATTCTCTATTTTATCTATAGTCTCTACCAGAACCCTTACACATGCATAAATATCCCCGTCTGCGGTGCTATCTGGTATGGCTTCTACGACAGTGATTTCTGTATTTCCACCATTCAATGCAGAACTTAAAACATGATATGTTCCATCATTTCCAGTAGAGCCCTGAATCTGAAGTATTCTGTCAGCAATAAATAGAGTGGTATAATCTCCTACAACAGTAAATATTTTAGAGCCTTGATTCACAACCGTTATCGCAAATAATCCCAAACCCAATCTAACTCTAGTACCTTTCCCTGAATCGCCATGTGAAACTTCAGATGAAAAGGAAACCTTATAATCCCCCGCTCTTGGTGTGGTGAAGGCTTTAGTAATTTTGTTTGAGAATACAAGTGTCGCATTTGTAGATTCAGCAAGACTTTTCTCCCAAACTTTATAATATTCAGGGGATTGCCATGAGCAAGTGCCATCACCATCTTCACGCAAGAATTTGACTGCGCCAGTTTCTCCAGTAGATATTATATCTGTTCCTTCTATGTTAACACCGTTAGTGCCAATACCATTGTGCTTATGATTTGCGATGTCTATTCCATCCACAGTTCCATCAACGGTTATGTTCCCCTTCAGATACAAATCCTTGAACTTGTTACCAGAACTGCCTAAGTCATATACATCCGGTGTTGCAGGATTCATAAGAGTGTCGTTGATGTGAAGCGCATCAGTCTTTGTACCAGAACCGTTCGGAGGACTTATGACGATGTAGGGGTCTGCGCCATACGCAACTGCGAATCCACCTGTTTGAGTTGTTCCACCAGAATTCGCAAGAAGTTCAATGCTATCACTATTTGTATTATTTGCGGGTTTGTGTGTGGATAATCCAGCGGCCACTATTTTGCCAGACACCAACATAAGACCAGTACCAGTGAGAGCGTCAAAGGCATATCCTCTTCTGTAAACACCACCCGCACCAAAGGCTGCCCACCCCGTTTCAGACATCAAACAGGATTCCATTGTATAATCCACAATGGTTGTTCCGCATGTATCTGGGAGCATACACCCCTTCCAGTGAACGACCCCCCAAGTGCATCCCACTGTTTCAGCAACAGCAGTAACAAAAGCTGAATCAATATTCAATTCCCAGTTATCACCTATAGTTAACGTCCCTATTCCGGCATAATAACCTGCTGTATATGCACTGGGGAATATCAGAGTTGCTGATTTGTAGGACGTTGCATCACCCGTATTGATATTCTGCGCTGTAGAAAGTTCGTTTTCATCTACATATATCACGTGATGTTCATCTTCTCCAATCTGGTCAATGGCTGTCTGTAAAGTATCGTAAGGTTCCTGCGCAGTTCCCCACATATTTGTTCCCGAACTTTTACCATGCGATTGTGAGCAAAATTTTACATCAACCTGCTTAGACGCGGCAAGTAGACCTCTGATACTGGGTGTGGAACCACTCCTAGCCATCTAATTCACCCCTATATAATACGCCCCTTCTCCATTTACACTACTGTCTATATATACAGTCGATAAGTTCGCAATGTCCAACGAAACGGTATCTCCAGCTTCTAAGAGATATCCATTCGTGCTATCCACACCAGAATTGCCCACATAGATATAACCCGTGTTGTCTATCTCTGCTCTAACTGTTACCGACTTGCACGATGTCGAACCCGCTAAAGCTTCAGCGGTTCCGGCGGTGGTGACCGTTTTCAAACCATTAAGAATGGTACTAGGAACTGTTTCTGATGTGGAGACAACTTCGCTGTCCAATGTCACCTTCAAATCGCCCGTTGCATTGCACTGTGCAAACTGAGTATCAGTACCATCATCTAGACTTATCTGAATACCCTTCGTTGCTGCCGCACCTTCAGCCGCCACGGTATCATCTATGAGTTGTAAGGCCGTCAGCATATTTCCAGAGTTTGTATCCAACACATGAAGGTGTCCGGTTGAATCCACAATCATCGGGACGTAATCCCCATCTGCCGCAAGTGCCGTAGCAGAGTCCTGACGAACCGCTAATGCCATCACGCCCTTATCTCCAGTGCTATGCACAGCATCTTCAGCAAGAACAATATTATCTATGATTTCGATTGCTGTTTTTATATCAGCACTGTTTTGGTCAAGAACATGAAGCCTTCCATTGGCATCTACAATGAGTGGTATGTAATCACCATCTGCGGCTAAAGCCGTTGCGGTATCGCTCCTTACAACCAATGCCATAACACCTTTGTCTCCAGAACCATGAACAGCGTCTTCTTCATGTGTGATATCCGTTATGCCAGAATCATACACGTGGAGTTTGCCATTCGCATCTGTGATAAGCATGGTATAGTCACCATCTGTATCGCAAAGTGCTGCCGCTGTGTCTTTACGCACAACCATTGCCGCAAACCCCTTCTCTCCACCACCAGAAGCCGCGTCTTCTACAAGGACGTCGACTTCGTTGGTTCCATCGGTTGTCTTTACGAAAATAGGATTTGTGTTGGCGTCGTGTGCCGTTTCCAACTGACCTCCATTGTCGGTTGACAATGTTTGTGCGTTGGTTCCGTCAGTCCCCATTACCTGAACACCCTTCGTCTTAGCGGCAGAACCATCCGTGGCTATATCCAACTCGTCTGTTCCATCTGTCACTTTCGAGAATAGGGGGTTTGTATTCACATCGTGGGCGGTCTGTAGTTGTCCACCACTATCAACAGAAAGAGTCTGGGCATTAGTGCCATCAAT
>Ga0307376_10005479_pt1 | contig 11407 bp, 8 predicted proteins | sample TR2MG_FD_202536 | JGI IMG/M metagenome (GOLD analysis project Ga0307376, IMG submission 202536) | Soil microbial communities from Risofladan, Vaasa, Finland - TR-2 | ecosystem: Environmental > Terrestrial > Soil > Coastal area > Acid sulfate soil | place: Finland: Risofladan, Vaasa | collected... | reverse complement strand
GGAGTGTGGGCGGAAGGCAATTGTTTTAAGGCCTGGTTATGCCGATGCAATTGCTATTATCGGCTGTGCGCAGTATGTGAGCGGCGACTATGCTGCCGCGGCCAGGACCTTCGAAGGAATAACCATAGCCAAGAACAGCAAGGGGTTCTCGCTGCTGATGAAGGCAAGGTGTTATGAGCAGCTCGGTGAGACAAAGAGGGCAAAAGAAGTGTACAGGAAGGCATTGGAGGCAAATCCAGGCAGCGAGCTTGGAGAGTATCTCGCCAAAGGCAAAGACATTACGGACTCGAGGTTATCTTCCGGTGATTGAATCGTAAGTTGACGACTGGATATCGGTTGGAGCGGTGATTTTGAAATCGGTGAGAAACTCATATTTGATAATTACGGGCATAGTAGCATTTGCTTTATTTCTGGCGGGTCTCGCCGAGGTGTTGGATTCTGGCGTCGGAGAGGGTTGGCGTTTTGGCAGCCGCATACAAAACGGGACGTTCGTTTTGGTGTGCCATGTCACTGGGGCTGTGGGCGTGATTTTGCTCGGCTGCTATTGGCTGAAGCTGGCCGGGGCAATCACGTCCATAGCCAAGCTGCTCAGGGCGGATGAGGCGCCTGATGCGCAGACAAGCGATAAGAAGGCGCCGATGCGCAGACGGTTCTGCTGGTGTCTGGGCTTGCTGACGGACGAAATCAACATTGCGATTAGAGAACGATTTAAGGGTTATCGCGAGCGTAACTGCTTGCTGGAAGAGCAAATCAGGGATTTGCAGGTCCAGGTTCAGCTTTCGCACAGGCAAAAGAGAAATACTGAAGCAATTATATACGGTATTCGCGACGCGGTCATTGTTGTTGATGAGTCTGACAGGCTGTTGATGGCGAACGATGCGGCGGGCAGACTTTTGAATTTTGACTGTAAAAGTTCGCAGCACAGGCCTGTCGGCGAGCTGATTGGGGCCGACCACAGTGAGTTTGTGGATTTTCTAAGGCACGCCCGGCAAAGCAGGGAAAGAGCAACCAGACGCGAAATCGGATTCGTCCAGGAAGGCAGACCCGGTACTTTCGATTGCATAGTCTCGTGCGTCTATGACGAGAGGGAACAGGTGTGTGGTGCGGTCGCCGTGCTGCATGATGTTACTCGTGAGAAAGAAATATCTCAGATGAAGAATGATTTCGTAAGTCACGTCTCGCACGAACTGAAGACGCCCCTTGCTTCCATCACGGCGTATTCGGAAATGCTTGCCGACGGCGAAGCCTCTGATGAGGAAACCAAAAGGCAGTTTTGTTCGGTGATTCACAGTCAGGCCGACAGGCTGAACAGGCTGATTGAGGATATCCTCAATACGGCTCGCATTGAATCGGGCCTGATTAAGGTCGAGAAGGAGCCGCTCAGCCTGACAATACTGATAGAAGAGCAACTGGAAATGATAAAAAGCTGCGCTGAAGAAAAGAACATTAAGGTTATCGGACAGAAGCCGATAATTTTCGACCGTGTGTATGCAGACAGGGATATGATTTCGCAGGTCATCATTAATCTGCTCAGCAACGCGGTCAAGTACACTCCTTCCGGGGGTTCGGTAAGAATTGGAACCGAAGTCGACGAGATTGCCAGAGTCGCGCGGGTTACGGTGTCGGATACCGGAGTCGGTATTCCCGAAAACGAGATTGAACATGTGTTCGACAAGTTCTACCGGGTTGGTGCGAACAAGAGCCAGGCCAAAGGGACAGGGTTGGGTCTTAACCTCGTCAAAAAGATAATCGAGGAAGTCCACAATGGCCGGGTCTTTGTCGCCAGCAAGCCGGGCGAGGGCAGCACGTTTGGATTTGAGCTGCCTTTGGCAACGGCGGAAACAGTTGAAACAGTCAGGTGAGAAGAGCCTGATTTCGTGATAAGTGCCCGGGGGGCGCTGCAAGGTTTTAACCTGTTACTTTGAGGAGGCAGGACAATGCCAGGAAAAAAAGTTTTGGTGGTGGATGATGAGATACATATTGTTCACGTAGTTGCGATCAAACTGCGCAACAACGATTATGAGGTCGTAAGCGCTGCAAACGGCGCCGAAGCCTATGAGCTGGCGTGTAGCGAGACGCCGGACATTATCGTTACGGATTTTCAGATGCCCGTTATGGACGGGCTCGAACTTGTGGAGAAAATTCGCAAGAACGGGGCCACGAAAGACATACCGGTAATCCTGCTGACGGCCAGAGGCTTTGCGATTGAGGACGAGCAAAAAGAGGATTTACGGATCTCAGAATGCCTGAGCAAGCCGTTCAGTCCCAAGGAATTGTTAAGAAGCATCGAAGATGTTCTGTATCAGAGGGCGGTGATTCAAAGTAGTTGACAGAAGAGTTTCTGGGAATAAAAAAATTATGTTGGATGCGCCGACGAGAAGCTTAAGTTCATCGAAGGAAACTGAACACAAGAAAAGGCGCCTGGAACCGTGCCATCTGCGTGAACTGGAAAAGTTTGCGGGGCGAGTGGGCAGGTTCGGCGTCAATTTTGCCGTTTGCGATGCGAACGGCGAGCTTGTTCTGTCATGCGACAACGGCAGATTCAAGAGCAACCGCGCGCAGTTGATAGAGTATGGGCGGACCGCTTTGGAGCGAAGCGGCCGGGCAAGTCATAAAGGGCCGCAGGCGGATGTTTACCGCTTCGGCGCAGCAAGGCAGGTATTGGCCGCGGTTCTAAGAGCTGAGGCGGAAGCCGTGGGGGCGGCTTTGCTCGACTTGGGTGAGCAGGCCAATGGCGAGCAGAGAGAATTCCGCCGCGGGCAGAATACGCGTGACGAACGGGCCGAGGATTTATTGGAGGAGTCGATTCGGGCGCCAAGTGAATACCTGAGTGAGATGCTTGCGCTTTTTGCAGATGATTTTTGTGCCCGGCGCCAGGTCGAGGCGCAGATTGAAATGGTAGGCACCGAATTGTCGCAGACCTACGAAGAGCTGGTGCTGCTTCACAAGCTCAGCACAAACATGAGGGTTACCGAGTCCGACGCCAATTATCTGCAGATGGCTTGTGACAGCCTTACAGATATTGTCAGCGTTGAGGGTATCGCGATATTGCTCGAGAGAGCGATGGATGATGAAAAGCGGTTGGTTCTGGCTGCGGGCTCGGGGCTGATAGATATAGATCCGCAGGCGGGGGCGATTATGCGGAGTCGGCTGTTGGAGGAGCTGGACAACGGCAAGGAAGCGTTGCTGGACAGCGAAGTTGATTCTCCGTTCAAGTACGATTGGCCGGCCAGCGTGAAGAACATTATTGCAGTTGCTTTGTACGGCAAGGACAGGACAGGCCCTCATTTGGCAGAAAGAACTCACAACAACAGCTCTGTCATAGGGCTGATGGTTGCGATAAACAGAGTTGATAAGCCGGATTTCGACAGCACCGACGTGAAGCTGTTCAACTCGGTGGCCAACGGATGTGCGGTGTTTGTTGAGAACGGCAGGCTTTTCAAGGACCTGAAAGAATTATTTGTAGGCTCGCTAAAAGCCCTGACCAATAGTATCGACGCAAAGGACCAGTACACGCGGGGTCACTCGGAGAGGGTTGCGATTATCTCAAGGTGGATTGCGGAGAGGCTCGCCGAGCAAGAGCCGGTGGAAGAAGAGCAGATACACAAGATTTATCTGGCCGGGCTGCTGCATGACATAGGAAAAATGGGGATAGATGAGGCGATTTTACGCAAGAAGGGCAAATTGACAAAGCAGGAGCTTGAACATATAAGGTCTCATCCGTCGATTGGGGCCGGTATTTTAGGTGAAATAAAGCAGATGCGTGATATCGTCTCGGGCGTGTTGTGTCACCACGAGCGGGTCGACGGCAGGGGTTACCCCACCGGCCTGGCCCGGGAGCAGATACCGCTTATCGGCAAAATTGTCGGGCTGGCCGACGGTTTCGATGCGATGACATCGAAACGAATTTACAGAGATGCGCTGACCGTCGACCAGGCGCTGGCGGAAATAGAGAAAAGGCTGGGGACACAGTTTGATGAAAAGATAGGCAGAGTATTCATTAACAGCGACGTCTATCAGCTCTGGGAGATTATGCAGGATGGTTCGGATTTTGTCGGCGCGTACGGCAAGGGGGATTTTTCCGAATACGGCACTATTGCCGTGGGGACGCTAATCAGATGAGAATTAGAAGCCAGGACTATAACGATGTAACGGTTGTTGCACTGCAGGGCGAGCTGGACAGCGACTTGGGCGAGCTTCTTCGAAATACGGTCACCGATATAATCGCGGGCTCCAAGCTGCGTATTGTACTTGATATGAGCGCCGTGGGATTTATTGATAGTAAAGGATTGGAGGAGCTGTTGTGGTTAAGGGATTACTGCAACCAGAACAAGTGCGGGCTCAGATTAGCGGGTCTTGACGAGAACTGCGCCAAGATTCTGGAAATGACCCGGCTTGAGAACGAGTTCGAGCGCTACGTTGAACTTGCGGAGGCGGTAAAAAGCTTTGTGTAGGGGGGCATGCCTTGCTTTGTCCGGACGGATGAAGCGTTGGTCTTGAGGCAAGAGTATGGGTAAATTGGCGGTGGAAAACAAAGCTCAGCTCGGGCAATTGCTGCTGGCGCGCGGTATAGTGACGGCCGAGCAGATTGAAAGGGCCCTGACCGAACAGTCGGAAAAGGGGCATCGCAAGCTGCTTGGCGAGCTTCTGGTGGAGATGAATTATTGCACGGAGAACCAGATAGCGTCCGCGCTGGCCGAGGCGTACGGTGTGCCGTATGCGCAAATCAGCCCCAAGGTATGCGATGCAAAGGTGCTTGAAATTTTGCCGAGGGAATTCATAGAGGAACATATCATTCTGCCGCTGTTCAAGGTTCAGGACGTGCTGACGGTGGCGGTTAGCGAGCCGACGAACGTATTTCTGATAGATGAGATAGAGCGCATAAGCGGCTGCAAGGTGCAGGTGGTATGTGCGACGACCAAGGATATTAAGGGCACGCTGCAGACATATTTGCCGGCGGCCAACGTTTTCGTCATTGACGATATTATCGACGATGAGGGGCTTGAAGATTTCACCCTTATAGAAAACATTACCGAGGATATAAGCAATCTTGAGGAGGTGGCGGGCCAGTCGCCGGTGGTTAAACTGGTCAATTATCTGCTTTATAACGCTGTGCGGGAAAATGCCAGCGATATTCATGTCGAGCCCGATGACAAGAAACTCCGCGTGCGATACAGGGTCGACGGCAAGCTGTACGAGAGGATACGTCCGCCTTATCAGATGCATTCGGCCATCGTTTCCCGCATCAAGATTATGGCCGAACTGGATATTGCCCAAAGGCGTCTGCCCCAGGACGGGGGTATTCATGTCTTGATGGAAGGCAGGCCGATTGATTTGCGCGTTTCGGTTATGCCCGGCAATTTCGGCGAGAAGGTTGTTATCAGGATTATCGACCCCCAGAGGATACTTTTCAATCTTGAGTCGCTCGGGTTTACCTATGAGAGCCTGCGGCGGTTCAGGGAGGTAATACATTCTCCCAACGGCATAGTTCTGGTGACGGGCCCGACCGGTTCAGGCAAGAATACGACGCTTTACGCGGCGCTGGCTGAATTGAACACCGACGAGGTCAATATCTGCACGGTTGAAGACCCTGTCGAGTGTAACATACCCGGTATCAACCAGTTCCAGGTTAACGAGACCGTGGGCTTTCAGTTCTCCACGGCCCTAAGGAGCCTGCTCAGACAGGACCCCGACATAATAATGGTGGGTGAGATTCGCGACAAGGCGACGGCGAATATAGCGGTACAGGCGGCGCTTACCGGTCATTTGGTTCTCTCGACTTTGCATACCAACGATGCGCCGGGCGCCGTCACCCGGTTGCTGGACCTTGACGTTGCGCCTTATCTTGTCAGTGCTTCCCTGATTGCGGTTTTGGCGCAGCGATTGGTGCGTAAGATATGCCCCAACTGCAAGAGCGAACATGAGCCGCCCGCCAGTATAAGAAAGGCGATCGAGAATTTAGGCGTTGAAGTTGGGAAATTTTACCGGGGCGTAGGCTGCAAAAAATGCCGTAACACCGGCTATGCCGGCCGCATTGCCATACACGAGTTGTTCGTCCCGGACGATGAAATCATCGAGATGATAAACGACCGCACGAGCCTCAAGAAGCTCAGAAGCAAGGCGCTGCAAAAGGATATGGTTCCTCTGCAATTGGATGGCATAGAGAAAATAAAGGCGGGGATTGTTCCTATCGAGGAAGTGTTAAGGACGGCCCAAATTACGGAAAGCGAAGAAGGTCGCTGAGGCCAATTGCCCCCTCTCTTGCAGGGGGCCGGACAGTGGATTCCCCCGGCAGGGGAACGCAGGGATATGAGAATTAATATATGAGCACTTTGCCCACAAATACTGCTGTTTCGGTGAACAGCCAGGACAATCAGGGCGAAAAGTCGGGCCCTCCCAGTCCCCGTCTGAAAGGAGGAAGAACGCCTCCGCGAAAGTCAGACCGAAATGCGCAGGATAGGAAAAACGGCGATAAAAACGGCGCTGGGTTGGGCGTGCAAAAGCAAAAAGAGCTTTTGGCGGCATATCCGCAGGCCGCGATATGGAACCTGCGCAATGCAAAAGTCAAACAAACAGACCTGATTCTGTTTACAACGCAGCTCTCGGTCATGCTCGATAGCGGGGTGGCCCTCAGCGACGCCCTTGATGCGATTGCAGAACAGGCTGAATACGGCGCATTCAAGTTCATAATAATGGATGTGGCTGACACCGTAAAGGGCGGTGAATACTTCTCAAGGGCGCTGGCATACTACCCCAGGGTTTTCGATTCGATGTTTATCAGCATGGTCAGGGCGTCGGAAGCATCGGGTCGAACGGTCGAAATGCTCAGAGTGCTCAGCGGTTATTTGAACTTTGAATCTGAGACCAAAAGACGTATTAAGGGTGCGCTTACCTACCCGTTTATAATGGCGTTAATGGCCGTGGCCGCGACCGGGACGCTTATGTTCTTTGTTTTGCCGAGGTTTATGAGAATCTATGAGGCCAGAGGAGTCGCGCTGCCGAAGATTACCCAAATGCTCGTAAGCTTCAGCAGGATGTTGGGTGATTTCCAGTTGATGACGACTGTCTTGACGGCTCTGATGCTGGGCTCAATGGCATTATACTACTGGGCCGGGACGCTGAGCGGCAGACGGGTGATAGACTTCATGAAAATCCACACGCCTGTCCTGAGCACAATGTTCATTGATATGGTGGTGACACGCAGTATGCGGATTATGTCCACGATGGTCAATACGGGCGTAAATCTGCTTGACGCTATAGAGGTGATTCAGGGCTCGTGCGAAAATTACTATTTCCAGCGCCTTTGGATCGGGACCGATGAGAAGATTCGCGACGGCTACCAGTTGTCCGAGTCGATACTGCTTTCGCCCGGCGGCGAATTAATTGCGCCGGGCGTCATCCAGATGCTTCGAGCGGGTGAAAGAAGCGGCAAACTCGGTGAAGTCAGCGATAAGATATCGGTCTTTTACGAGAAAAAGCTCGAGGCCTCAATCCGAAGCGCTATGACCGCCATAGAGCCGCTGATGATAACGATTATGGGTGCTATTATTGGAACCATCGCTATCGCACTGCTGCTTCCGGTATTCAGGATATCAACCGTAATTGGGCGTTGAGCCCCATCCTGCCTGTCAGGGACCGCTTGCTCCCCGCGAAGAAGGGCGCCACTGTTGCTTGGATTGACAATACTCGCAGCCGTTTTGCGCCAAAATAACGGTCATTTTATATGGGTACGACTGCTTTCGGCTCTTGTATTGCTGCATGCGACATTTTCGCTTTTTTTATCATTTCTTTGCCACAAAAAGACTTGCAGTTGTAAAAACGGTCAAGTATAATCTTGGTTTTGCAGTGTTCTGCGAGTGCTAATAGAACCCGGACCGGCTGTTGCGACCTTTGTCGCACGAGTTGGCGAATGGGGGAAATCGGCAGGCCATCGAGTGCTGAAAGGCCGAAAGAAGCTGTATGGCTTTTGACCGTCAGGGCTAACCAGCAGCGGATTGGCCGTAAATATTCAGGAAAGGATTAGTTCAGAAAATGCTAAAGAAGCAGGAAAAAGATAGAATTATCGGCGATTTCGAAACGCACGAGGGAGATACCGGTTCGCCCGAGGTGCAAATTGCACTGTTGACCGAAAAGATTAACGAACTTACCGAACATCTCAAGATTCATCGCAAAGACCATTCATCCAGGCGAGGCTTGCTGAAAATGGTCGGGACCAGATCGGCGCTGCTGAAATACATAAACAAAAAAGACGTTAAGCGATATCGAGAAATTATATCCCAGCTCGGCTTAAGAAAGTAAATTCACTTCCGGTTTTCGATTTCTGACTTTCGATTTTTTCGAGCGTCATTTGACAATCGGCAATCGGCAATTTGATGAGGCAGGTATATGTTTGATGTACACAGAGTAGAAAGGGAAATCGGGGGCAGGATTCTATCCATCGAGACCGGCAGAATTGGCAAGCAGGCGGACGGCGCGGTCGTAGTTCAATACGGCGAGACGGTTGTGCTCGTAGCCGCGGTTACAGCGCCTCCGCGAAGCGAGGATATTGACTTTTTCCCGCTGAGCGTTGAGTATCGCGAGAAGCACAGTGCCGCCGGCAAATTCCCGGGCGGCTTTATTAAGCGGGAGGGAAGGCCGAGCACCAAGGAAATCCTGACCGCAAGGATGATTGACAGGCCTATTCGCCCCCTGTTCCCGGAGGGCTATTTTCAGGAAGTGCAAATTGTGGCCGATGTTCTGAGCGCAGACCGTGAAAATGACCCTGATATTCTTGCTATGGTGGGCGCCAGCGCAGCCCTTACCATAAGCAGGATTCCGTTCATGGGGCCTACCGGAGCGTGCAGATTGGGCAGAGTGGACGGTCAATTCGTGGTCAATCCCACACGTAAGCAGATTGAAGCCGGCGACCTGAACATGCTTCTTGGGGGGCGGAAGGAAGCCATTAATATGATAGAGGTCGGCGCCACAGAGCTGTCGGAGCAAGTCATCGCTGAAGCTGTGACCACCGCGCATAAGACCGTGGGACAGATCTGCGAAATGATTGAGGAGCTTCGTACAAGAGTGGGTGTCGAGAAGGAAATTCCCCTTGTGGAAATTGACCAGGAGCTCTACTCGCAGATTTATTCGAAGACGGCGGACAAGCTGTATGAGCTCAAGCAAATACATGACAAACAACAACGTAATGCCGCTGTAAAAGAGTTGTTCGAACAGGTCAATACGGAATATTGTGCTGCTGAAGACGTTGCCCAAACGGATATTGCGGTCGCTTCACAGGACAAAACAGGCCTCAAATGTGACAAAGCTATGCTGAGGCGCATCCTTGAGAAGGTTGAAGGGCAGGTTGTCCGCAAATTGCTCCTGGAGAGCAAGAGGGCCGACGGCCGCGGCTACGATGATATCCGTCCGATCTCGTGTGAGGTCGGTTTTTTGCCCAGAACGCATGGCTCAGCGTTGTTTACGCGGGGCGAGACCCAATCGCTGGTCACTGTAACTCTCGGTACTATCAGGGATGCCCAGATTATAGACGGTCTATTGGACGAGTATACTCAAAATTTTACCCTTCATTACAATTTTCCGCCTTTTTCTGTCGGCGAGGTGCGGCCGGTACGCGGCCCGGGTCGAAGAGAAATCGGCCATGGGGCGCTTGCCGAACGTGCCCTTGAAGCGGTTAGGCCCCCGGAGGATGAGTTCGCCTATACCGTCCGCGTAATTTCGGACATTACCGAGTCCAACGGCTCCAGCTCGATGGCGTCGGTTTGCGGCGGGTCATTGGCACTCATGGATGCGGGCGTTCCCATTAGAAAGGCCGTTGCCGGCATATCGATTGGAATGATTAGCGACCAAAACGGCAGATATGACCTCCTCACCGACATCATCGGAGAGGAAGACCATTTCGGTGAAATGGATTTCAAAGTGGCCGGCACGACCGACGGTATTACCGCAATACAGCTTGACATCAAGAAAGAGGGGCTGGCGCACAATATTATGGTCGAAGCCCTCGAACGGGCAAAAGCAGCTCGGTTGAAAATTCTGGCCATTATGGCCCAGGCCATCGGCAAACCGAGGCCTGAGCTGAGCAAGTACGCCCCCAAACTGATAAGTATAGAAATCGACCCTGAGTTCATTGGCAAAGTAATCGGCCCTGGCGGCAAGATTATCAAGAGCATTCAGGAGCAGACCGACAGCAAGATTGAGATAGAAGAGGATGGGACTATTTACATAAGCTGCGTCGGCGGCAATGGTCACCTCGAGGCCAAGGAAATTATCGAATCCATCACGCAGCCGCCAGAGGTGGGGCGGATATACAAGCAGGCAAGGGTGGTTTCTGTCAAGGATTTCGGTGTGTTCGTTGAAATCACGCCTGGGGTCGAGGGCTTGTGCCATATCAGCGAGTTGAGCGATAGTTATGTCAAAAACGTCGAGGATGTCTGCAAAGTGGGTGATCTCATATCGGTCAAATTATTGTTGATTGACGACCAGGGGAGATTCAAACTTTCTCGCAGGGCCGCTCTTGCTGAAATGGGCGGCAGGAAGAAGGCCCCCAACAGCAAATAGGGATATTGGCGGGCGGGCCGGGGTTTTTGGCGATAGTACGGCCTGAGCGGTACGGCCGTACTTTTCGGCGGCTCTGGCAGTTTGGAACTGCAACAACAGGGCAGGCATAATTACAGTAGTCTGTAACAGGTCTTGTCATTGCCATATAGTTGTGCCGGGTGCGGTGTTGTTTATGTGCAGCGACTCATATAACCCAAATCGAGCAGGTCAACCCGACCTCTTGCAGGGCGAGCAGGCTCAGGAAAGCAAAAACCAGTATCTTAAACAGCTTGAAGAGTTGGGCAAGCTGACCGGCGGCCTTGCACACGAGATTAAAAACCCCCTTTCGACAATCAAGATTAATCTGCGACTTATCGGCGAAGACCTCGAGGGCCTCAATATCGCCCAGGCCCCAGGAGTGCGAGCCGAAAGAGCCGACCCGAGATTGACCAGAGCATTGCGAAAAATCGCCGTCGTTCAAAAGGAAGCCGACAGGCTTGAGCAGATTCTGGACGGTTTTCTTCGCTATATCGACAGAGGCGAGCTGCATCCGGCGCCGGCTGATATCAACGCCCTTGTGGGTGATATGGTGGATTTTTATTCCCCGCAGGCCCACAGCCACTCCATCACAATTCGGCAGGCTTTGTGCAATAAGCCGCTTTGGTGCAAAGTTGACGCCGACAAGCTCAAACAGGTCATATTGAACCTGTTCATCAACGCCCAGCAGGCTATGCCCGCCGGCGGAGAGCTGATGATAAGGACCGACCGCCGGGATAAGGATGCAATTATTCAAATCAGCGATACCGGCACCGGCATCTCCGCGGACAGATTGCCCGGTATCTTCGATGCTTATCATTCCTCTCGCCCCCAGGGC
>Ga0307376_10005477_pt1 | contig 11413 bp, 15 predicted proteins | sample TR2MG_FD_202536 | JGI IMG/M metagenome (GOLD analysis project Ga0307376, IMG submission 202536) | Soil microbial communities from Risofladan, Vaasa, Finland - TR-2 | ecosystem: Environmental > Terrestrial > Soil > Coastal area > Acid sulfate soil | place: Finland: Risofladan, Vaasa | collected... | reverse complement strand
TCTCCTTTGCTTTTCTCAATATATATTAATATATAATGAGAAAAGCAAAGTTATGTAGTCATAACTTTGCTGTTCGATAATCCTCTCAATTCAGATAATCAAAGTCCATCAGGGGTGAACCCTTTTAAGGGTGAACCCCTTGCCCTCCTGTTATTTCGGTGTTTTTTTTAATGTGGGGTCTCCTCTGCCCTGCGGTGTTAACTGAGCCCCGACTTACCCGACCCACTTGTGGATAGGTCGGGTAAACAGGGGCTCAGTACCTAGTCACGAAGTCAAAGCCAGCTACGTTATGCGCAAAGGCTAGGATCTCTTTAAGGGTCGGGCGTGTGTCTACTTCCTGCTGATCGAGCATCCATGTTGCAAAGGTGGCCATCTGGTCCACGGTGATTGTTTTCGGCACTGCGTAGCGGTGGGTTAGAAGCGTTTCCACAATATCCATTGCAGCATGGTACTCGATCTTGATATTTTCCTGACCTTCGAGGAGTGCTATTGAGTGCAAACCTGCCTCAATAGCCGAGTTCTCCGCGATGATCTTCAGATCTTCGCGGGGACACGTTTCCGAGAAGTGGGCAAAGTTTTCCGCCGTGACTTTCGCGGTGGCCACCGAGATCTGCTCGTAGGTGGCCCACTCGCGACCGAGCGCGGGCCACGCGATGCCGTGGTCCGGGTCGCGTCCTTCTTCCTTGAGCATTTCCTCAATCAAGGGATTAGGCTCCGCATAAGCCCTGATTTGGATATGCTCAAGTCCTTCGATGTTCTCAACAGGGTTCCAATAGTCGAGAACATTTTTCATGCCTTGCCCGGCAAGCTCCGCGCCACAGTAAGAGAGTGTTTCCTCCATGTAGTCGGTGCGCTTGAAGATGCCTCCCCAGGTCGTGTGAAGTCTTGCCGCCTTCTGGACCATATCGTCTTGTTGCGAAGCAACTCCCCAAGATCCAGATTTCACCTTAGATGCTTTCCAATCAAGGAACTCGGCTTTCGACATTTTCTCTTTCGGTCGTTTCCACCTGGCGTAAGTGTGTAGCTTGTCGGCTGCTTTGGTGTAGATCTCCACGTCTGAGGGTGGGCTTTTAAATGATACCTTCTCGCCTTTTATCCATCGGACGCCGCCGAATATCAGATCGTAGGCCGCGCCGAAGATCGGACCGATGGCAAGGCCGAATCCCCATATACTGTCGGTGACTTGTAAAGCCTGTATTCCCTCGGCGAAGCTCGGCAAAAATCCTCCGCTCTTGGCGTATCCTTTTACTCCCGCCTTCAATCCCTTTGCCCTCCGGGCAAGCTTCTTTTTCATCATCATTTTACAGGCCAAGGGATTAAGGGCGCAAGCGGTGGGGGCGACCAGGAGTGACATGAGTTCAGCGATTAACCAAATCCATCCGACCGGGCCGACTAAAAACCGCGATATTACTTTAGGCAAAAACTTGACGGCAAGACGTCCGATCATTGCGAGAGAAATGATCGCGTCCTGCGCATCGTCAATGGCGGTCAGCATTGAGGTGTAGGACGTCGCCCAATTTGGGATGGGGCTAGCCTGCATACGCTGATATCTTTCGCGGTTTCTTTCCTTGATCGCTTGGAGTTGTAATTGCCTGTGGTGTGGTATTTCGTCTTTCTTATTCGTGTACCAGAGCCCCTTTTCCCGGTCTGTCATGGGTTGGATTATAGGTACGTGGATTATGTCGCCGAGTCGCGGGAAGGTTATAGAGTAGCCGTTCTCCTTTACGTATTGCGCCTTTTTAGCCAAAAATTCCTGATCGGAGAATTTAGGCATGTGGAATGGCGCTAGGTAGTCTGCCATTTTAGTGGGTGTCCTAGTATGGGCCGGGCCGTGATCGTCGAACCTGAGCGAGCCTGCGAAGCGGGGGTCTATACAACAAAGACGAGCACGCCTAGTCTACCGCATACCGAGCCAAGATCGGTGTCAAGGGTTTCGACGATAAGGACCGGCCTTTCGATTTTTGGTATTTGTGGGTCCTCGAGCCAGAGGGATTGATAGGAGATACACTGGCCGAGCGCTCGGAGTCCCGGATTTGCAGAGACCTCTATAATCCACACCTCCGTTTTTGTTTCCGCGATAGCGTCCGGGCGTTTGGAAGTCGTGTACCTCCATGACTTCCAGACCGGATCTTTTTCCTGCTCCGGGGTGAGAAATGGGCCTCCTAGTAGACAGTCATAATAAAGCGTGATTATCTCGTGGCCCCACTTTTCCAAAAATCTATACCAGACCGGGATATCCGGGGGCAGCATATGAGGAGGGCTCCCGCGCCATTCTAGCGCGTATGGTCGCTTGAGGGTGGTTGGCATAGTGGGACCGTTCTTTTGAGCCAGCTTAGATCAGTTTCGATTCTGGTTAGTCTGCGCTCTGTACTCAGAAAGTAGACTAAAACCATTACGAAAGCGGGTACTATCCCGCCGAGTAAGCCCTGCAAAAAAGGGTTCATATTAATCCGCCATATCGTAAATGCCGGTCATGTCGTTGCCTAAGTGTTTCGGGCAGCATCCTTCTAGGATCTGCTCGAGCGATCTGACGTCGTGAAACATGCCGGGGTTGTCTGCTCTATGAAAGACGGCATGACAGGCATATTTAGGGTAAGCCCACTCGGCACCGGGTGCGATTGTGGCCGTCCAGGAGCTTGTTATCGGTCCGTCTGAGGGCATCGGGTTGCCGTTGCAATTAAAGAATACTCTAGTCGATAGAAACTCGTAAGATGCCGTTGGCAGGTATAAACCTGGCGTGCAGTCCCACTCAATCCAAAAGGCAACAATATATTTGCCGCCCTTAATCGCCATTAATCGATACCCATAAGCATCAAGTGTTTCTGAAAGCCTGGCGGTATCGTGACGCAACCGAAAGTTGCGATTTTCCCGGTTGAACCGCTAAAAGTGTAGACCACTGCATAAATGTTGTTTCCACAGTAAACGCAAGACGGAAACTGGCCGTCGACCGTCTCTATTTCCAAGCTGCTAATTAGCGATTTTGTGATAGTGCCGTCCAGGGCAACCGTGACGGTGCAAGCGAATAGGTCGTTGTTCGCTTCGGTGTAAAGTATCATATAGACGTTGCCGGAAACGTGTACCAAAACATTCGAGTAGGCGGACACCGGATTGAACTCGTAAGAGTCAATCGGCGTCTTTGTTATCAGTCCGGCAGGTGAAATCGTAACGGTGAAAATGTATCCGTCTTGAGAAGTGTCCATATAGGATATTAAGTACACGTTTCCAGAAACGTGTAAAATGTGGGGGCTGGCCGCGTAAGTGGTTTCAAACTCGTAAGAGTCAATAACCGCGTCGCCGATCGCTCCGGCATCATTTACCGGCAGGGTCACTAGCTGGCCGTCGTCGGTGGCATCTTGATAGACCGCCGCGCACACTGCGCTATTCATGCGCAGGATCTGCGGCGCGGCGCTGTCCCATGCTCCGAATTTAAGAGAGTCCAGCACGGCGTCAGAAATGGCGCCGGCGTCTGTAATTGTAAAGGTGTAAATCCACGCCTCGAAATTTGTTGAACGATCGACGACGGCGTATACCGCGCCTGATAAGTGGATAAGCTGAGGGCACTCCGAATATGATGTGCAGAACTCTAGCGTGTCTTTTACCGCGTCGTCAATCGAGCCGTCTGCATTAATGCCGACGGTGCAAATCCATCCGTCGGTGTCCGGGCCGATATAAGCGATAGCGAAGATCGTCCCGTAAACGTGAACGATCGAGGGTTTCGCGCCTGATGCCGCGTCAAAGATCACGGTGTCAATGGGTGCTGCGCTGATGTTTCCGCTTGAGTCGATCGACACGGTGATGAGTTTGCCTATGTTGCCGGAGCCGGCGTACGCGATAGCGTAGATCTCGCCGGTGACGTGTATTATTACACCGTATGAGCCGTACACGGCGTCGAATACTAAAGAGTCGACGACTGCGCTTATGTCACCTTCTGCCATTTAATCACCTGAGTCGAGATAATAGGTTATCATGCCGCTGACCTGGACCGCTGCGGAAAGCAGCATATTAAAGGCTTCTCCCTCCGCTGTTTGGAGGGGGTAGTCGCCGAAATGATGCGTCATTCCGCGCGGCTCGTCGGTGCCTCCAAAATCCATTGCTCCGGTTAGTGCCGTCGCTGCTGAAAGGAATGTTATGTTAACGTCTCCTGCGACGGTTAAGGCAAGACTCACGACTGAAATCTTTGCGCCGGAAACGGCTGCAATCAGGGCGTGAGTTGCCGCCGTCGCCGCGTCGATTTTTGCGCGTCTTATTGTTGGCATTGTCAAAACTCCTTCGGGGTTTGGTGTATATCCGAGAGGGCCGGGCTCCCAGGGGTAGACAAATAAAGGCGGTGATCCGCCTGCTCCTGGCAGGGTGCCGACCTCTGACAGCTTCGCGCCGACCTTTTCCGTTGGCGCGAGTGGCAGTGGGATGCCGATAAATGTTTGAAGTCGCTTAAAAAGTATGTCGCCGAGCAGTAGGGCGAGCAGTCTGTATGCGAACATCTGCCGGGCGTACTTTGGCCGGGCCGCAAAGCAGGCCGGTGTCAGTCCGTCTTCGCACGGATCTCTTTCGGCGTTCATTGCTAAAATCCCGCTGCGGCTGCTAGCAGCTCGTCGAACGAAAGCGGTTGAATGACTTTCTTCGGTAGCAAGCCGATTGATACGATTACTTCTTTAAACTCTTCCGTTAGGGTCGTCCAGACTTTTAGAGTTAGGTCCGTGTGTCCAGGGCCTAGCTCGTAGAACTCTCTGAAAGAGATAACGGTGGCGTTTCCGCGAAGTTTTTCGCCTCGGTTCGACGGCCATACCTGCACCGCGTCGTCAAAGATCTGTACAAACTCTTTGTGATTACATCCATTCTGGAATAATACGTCGACCTGATGAATTATTCCTGACGTGAGCTGCAATTCCAGCTCGTAAGGCGCGGTCTCGGTGTCGTCGGCGTCCGGTGTGTAAGACCATGTATAAAACATCGCTCAAATCCTCCGTGCGTCGTTTGGTGGGGTAGGGGCCGGGGGCTCGCGTTAGAAGCGGGCCCCTGGTCCCTGCGCTTCCGCGCATGGGTTATGCTGCTGCGTACCTTCTCAACTGCTGCAAGAGGATTTGACAGGTCTCCGTTCCTGCTGCTCCTGAGCCTCCCGTAATATCGAGTTTCAAACTTCCGATGCCCTTGGTTACGTCGTACCAGTCTGCGGGGTCCATCTGGTCTCCGAAGGGGATCTCAAAGACTCCGTGAGGGATATATCCGGCAACTATCGCGACTGCGTTTTCATTCGCTCCCGCGTCAACCGTCATTCTCCCGCCTGCGCTTCCGTATGACGCGAAAGTGCCTGTACCTAGCGCCGACGCCCAAGTGCAAAAGGTAGCGGTGGCGCGTTCTGTTACGGTCGTGTAGACGTAACAGGTTGCGGTATTAGCCGCGAACATGATCTGTTCAATGAGTTGAAGTGGATCGCCGCCTTGTAGTCGAAAGATGTCGTTAGGCGTGTGATCCAATACGACGCGCTTGTCCTGATCCTCAGAAAGCTTGATATTCGCTATGTTGCTGTTCGGCTCGGTGCCCGCTTCCAAGTTGCGAATGAACATCTTCCGATAGGGATAATCCCTGGGGAGCTCCGTGTACTCATGCGAGCTCGCGCCAATCGTGTAGTTTTTGATTTCCTTGTGCATCAAAAACCCTATGGGCTCGACTGCCTTCTGATCGAATAGAGCCGCGATTGCCTGAAGCTTGTTTTGGGCTGAAGAGTTTCCGCCTGCGTCAATGTCGAGCGTCAACTTTAGCTGTGGGTTCCTGAACTTCTTGGGATCGAAGGCAAAGAGCGGGTCCCAGAGGTACCGGCCAAAGTTTATTCCGATAAATCTTTGAACGGGTAGGGTGTTAAGGTAGGGGTTCCAGTTCGAGCGCATCGCCCTGTTGTGGTATATGTCGACCGCTTCGGCCTCGTATCCGTTCAAGGAGTAGAGGACCTCGGAGCCGTCGACTATCTCGATCTTTGTGAGACATGCAATTGCGTGCGCGGTGGCTGCATCTGCCGCTCCGAGCACATCGAGAAAGATCGTGATCTGTGAAATCGGATCTGCCATGTCGAGTTCAATAATCTCCGTTTTATCGGAGGTATAAGTCGAAAGTGGCAGAATGGTGGAAAGTCTGTGGTTCATGTGCTTTACCCTCCTGTCTTTTATGTGTGCGTGTTTACTCTTTCTGTGTCGGGTTTGGTAGTTTCGGGGTCAATGCTAAAACCATGTCCGGCACGGTAAAGGCAAGAGGTAGGCCGAGCGTTGCCGCCATTTTCACTAGGAGCTCCGCTCCTTCCTCTGCCGTTATCTTGCCGTCTGCAAGGGCCTTGTCACTCCATGCGCTTATTACTCCCATAAGCGCGAGGGCTTTAAAGATATATCCGAACATCGAGGGTGCCTCCGTGTTTATTTCATTTTCTCCGCTATCACGGCATCGACTACCGCCTTGACTCTCGTCAAGTTTCGCGGGTCCCTGCGAGGAAATCGCGGGCCAAGATCCACTCTTTCGATGGCCGCGTGAAAGGGTGCAAATCCTTTCTCGTAGGCCGGGCTTGAGATCATAACGCCTTCCGCGAATCGACCGGGGCCTTTCTTCAAGGCTCCGTCGCGCCATTTCGCGGTACCTGCCTTTGCGACGCCCTTAGCAAACATATCTTTGTTTGCGGCTGCGTCGATCCCTGCTTTCCAATTCGCCTTTCCTGCTTCCGCTTCCTCCGCCCAATCGCGCTTGGGGTGCTCCACCCCTATCTTATAATCTTCGGTGCGCATTGGGGTCACTCGCGACCATTTTTCGCGAATCGCTCCTAAGCTCTTAATCTCTGCCATGATGTTGGCCTCCTCTTAAAGATTTAAGGTTTGTAAAGTGTGGCATAGTTTATGCCTTATTGACAGCGTTCAATATTTACCGTATAGCTGTCAAGAAAAAAGAGGAGGTTTAAGTCAATGCTTCCAAATAAAAGAAAGTCTTTTAGTCTAATAGCCTTTTTTGCCGTGTGCCTGTTTATGCCTGTTTGTGCCTTTTCCGCTCCGTTTTTAACCTGTGACCCTCAAGTGGGGGTCACTCATTATGAGGTTTCCGTCGCCGGAAAAACCGAGGTTGTCAGCGCGGGTGCTGACAGTTGCCTATGGTATGATCTGGCCGCTTTTGCGGTCGGTGAATACCATTTTGAGGTGAAGGCGATGCGAATAACGGAAACATCATGGGGGGTCAGTACTCCCTCCCCTTTTATTGGGACGTGCGTCCCGCTCGTCCCTGTCTCTGGCCTTTCGGTGCTAAATAAGTAACCACAAGATATGGTATTCCTGGAACTCGCTTCGGATACCATATCTTGTAAAGGGGGTTAAAGCCATGAAGCTTACGCCCAAGTCCCTCCCGGTCCTTTCCTGCCTTAATGTTTTTATGTCGCATTTCCAGAAAGCCTATTGCTTTCCTTCTCAAGCGCGTATTGTTTCTTTCCTTGAAACCGAGCTCCAACACAAGCTGTCGCGTAGACAGCTAAATCGAGTCCTACGAGATATGTGCGAGGGTTTCCTGATCCGGCGCGTCCGTCGTCATAAGAAAGAAAAAGGTCGCGGGTTCGTGTTTCACTCTACGCTCTACGAGATTACTATCAAAGGGTGGAAGCTGCTCTATAAGGTGGGTATAATCTCAAAGGGCCGGTTTGCTGCAATGGTCAGTCGTTTTCGCTCTTTCCTCCGAGGGCAAAAAAGACCGGAGTCCTCCTCCTTGCGGACCTCCGGCCTTGATGCTCTTTCGTCAATTATGGGGTCGCTGCATCCCTCTCCCGGGTGAAGAGTTCCCTTTGGGCCGCTGGCCGCGAAAAGATCAGCTCTTTGTCTTCGCGGTCCATGAAAAATATGTCGTTATCTAGTGCATGTTCTCCGCCTAGGCCGTGATTAAGTCCTCTGCAAATGCATTTACACTTCAAACCTGTTGCCGTGTGACATTTTGCGTCGCATCGGCCTATCGGACTACCGTCTGGCTTTCTAGCTTCTAGCACTGTCGTCATGTTTCCTCACCTCCCAGTCAAAAAAGTAGTTCGATGCCTTCCTGTGCGCGTATGCTCGTTGTAGGGCCTCGCTGTTAAGCTGCGCCCTGGTTGCAAGCTTACAGGCGTTATCGAGGTTTATTCTCGGTGAATCAAACATCTTTTTGCAAAGCTCTCTAAGTCTTCTCACCTCCCTTTCAAGGTATGCGATAAACTCAGGCTCGTCGTAATACTCGAGTGCCGCCTCAAGAGCCTGGTTGGTGGATTTAAAAATCAACTTACCTGTCCTGGTCGTCGGCCAAAAAGTGATTAGTCCCTGTGTCATTGTCTTTCCTCCTCCTGTTAGTGGGTTTACATTGTATATCGTTTGTATTGCAAGTGTCATACCATAAATGCTTAATTGAGTTAGATTTATACTCGTTGAGTGGTCTAGGTTGGTACCTACTCCATTGTGCGTCAATTCCTGCCAAAAAGTGGCAAGGGATTGAAGGGCGGAGCCCTTCATAGAGGAGCCGTATCCTAAGCCGCAATGCGTTAATAATTCTCACAAAGTCGTTACTGGCACAGCTCTTGCATGTCGCCTGCGCTTATCGCTCCCTCGCGGAGTAGTTGTTTTTGTCTCGCTGCGGCTATATCGTGCTTGTCATCACCGGGCGTTTGCGTCCCTGTTAAATCAAGATCGCTCAGATAAATATCAGGACGGTACTCCGTCCGTTCCTTTCAAGTCTTCAAAGATTATCCTATTCACCCGAAGGGTTGATATTGTGACTTTTATGTCACACGGTGAAATAAGGGCACTTCCGGGCCTTTTTGGCCGACCGGGGAAGTCTGTCGGCTCTTTGCTTAATCTCTCCGGAGCAACCAGGTGTGTTTGTTGCTCCGGCCTCCTGGCCGACCTGGGAAGTCTGTCGGCTCTTTGCTTAATCTCCCCGGAGCAACCAGGTGTGTTTGTTGCTCCGGCCTCTTGGCCGACCGGGGAAGTCTGTCGGCTCTTTGCTTAATCTCCCCGGAGCAACCAGGATCGTTTGTTGCTCCGGCCTCTTGGCCGACCGGGGAAGTCTGTCGGCTCTTTGCTTAATCTCCCCGGAGCAACCAGGTGTGTTTGTTGCTCCGGCCTCTTGGCCGACCGGGGAAGTCTGTCGGCTCTTTGCTTAATCTCTCCGGAGCAACCAGGTGTGTTTGTTGCTCCGGCCTCCTGGCCGACCGGGGGAGTCTGTCGGCTCTTTGCTTAATCTCTCCGGAGCAACCAGGTGTGTTTGTTGCTCCGGCCTCTTGGCCGACCGGGGGAGTCTGTCGGCTCTTTGCTTAATCTTAGAAGATCGACCAGGGGGTTTTCGATCTTCGCTGTTAGGGCGAGGGGTTAAGCCGGAGCCCTTCTTGCAGTGCTCAGAAAAGTCATAATCTTAAACTCTTGTCCTCGCCTGGGTTAAGCCGGGCGAGTCCTTAGCGCGTTTCTCTGCTTTTTCTTGCTTTTCTCTTCCATGGCGAGGGGTTAAGCCGGAGCCCTTCTTTCGTTTTGCTCTGCAAGATCTTACGCCTTTAATGGATTGAGCCCGGGTTAAGCCGGGCGAATCCTTAGCGCGTTTAGATGTTTTCTCTTGCCTTTCTCTTTTAGGGCGAGGGGTTAAGCCGGAGCCCTTCTTTCGCCTTGCCCTGCAAGATCTTACGCCTTTAATGGATCGAGCCTGGGTTAAGCCGGGCGAGTCCTTAGCGCATTTAGTTTTATATTGACAGGGTTAGCCTTTTAGGCTAATCCTGGCCGCATGCCTCGTTGGATCGTAAAAGTGAACCGTTATAAAGAGCAAGTCAGGATCACGATTCCGAAAGCGTTAGCCGTGGAAAGTGGTCTCTTTGAGGCTAGGCTTGCGGAAATCAGAGCCACAGAGGCGGGCAGATTGGAGGTGAACGCATTTGAGGGAGATTCAGGGAGGGATAGCGACGGAGAAAGAACTACCTATGGAGCTGATCGACCGGCCTCGAAGAGTGAGCCGGTTCGATATCCTCGAAACGGAGATTGATGAGCTTGCGGAGTCAATCAGAGAAAGGGGATTGCTGCAAGCGATCACCGTCGCGGAGCGCGACGGTCGCTTCGAGGTCGTCTTCGGCGATAGGCGTTATCTCGCGCATAAGAAGCTGGGTCTTGAAAAGATCCGCGCCGTCGTGCGAGAGTATTCCGATAAGGATATCGCCATAGATCGTGCGACGGAGAACGGACAAAGGGCGAATTTAAGCCCTTTGGAAGAGGCTTCGGAGTACTCCAATTTACATGAAGCGCACGGCATGAGCTATGAGCAAATAGGTAGGCCGCTAGGGAAAAGCGGTGGCGTTATAAAAAGGCTCATTATGCTGCTAAGCATGGATGAGCGAATACAGAAGGCGCTTCATGAAAAAAAGATTTCGATGGGCGTCGCTGAAGAGCTTCATAGATGCCCGGACCTGGCGCACAGCCTCTATCTTTTAGAGATGTGCGTAGAGCACGGGGTCACGGTCGCGGTTGCGAGAGGATGGGTAAACGACTATGTTTCGCAAGCAAGACGTCGGGCGACCGATGTCGGCGGAGGCGGGGGCGATTACCCTGTTTACGAAACACAACCGATTTTTAGAGCGTGTGCGCTGTGCAAGGGTCCGGTGGATCTAATGAAATTGAAGCACCTCGAAACCTGCCCGGAGTGTTTTGACGCCATTCTAAAGATCGTAAGAGAAGGAGGTTAATCGAGCATGCTTATAAAACTAGGAGTGAGCATCGAAAGGCTGAACCGAAAAGCCCGGAGGGGCTTAGAGGTGGTCGCGGCTGTGTACGCCGAGTTCGGTCACGAGGCGGTCATTTCTGGCACCTGGGAAGCTGACCACAAAGCGAGCAGCCTACACTATGCTAACGACGCGTTTGACGTGAGACTACCTCCTGATGGCGTTCTGAGGATCGCGGCGGAGATCCGGGAGAGGTTAGGCGGTGATTTTGATGTGGTCCTTGAAAAGGATCACATTCATATCGAATATGATCCGAAAGGATCATAAAGCCTTTAGAAAGGGGGTTTAATCGAATGAGCGAAGCTCAGATAAGGATTGAGATCGAGCGAATCGTCAATCTTGTAGCCGGGTTCGGCTGGAAAAAGGTTGAAGAGTCCACGAGCGCGGGCGAAGTTAGAATAACTCTCGCAAAGAGCGTGCCTGTGAGCGAAGAGGCTTAATTGTCCTGGGGGTGGGGTAGGCCGGGTTAAAAAAAGCTTTTGCCTCCCCCCTTGAGGGGGGTGAAGGGGGGTGATAGATGATTATCTGAAGTGACCCTATTTATTTGAGAAAAGCAAAGGAGGACGTGGCTCACGTTGACGGTCCGCTTCTTTATAAGCGGCGACCTTGTGCCGATAGGTGCAAGCGTCGAGTCAGATAGGTACCCGAATAGGTGAGGGTACCGGCGGGAGCCACGTCCTC
>Ga0307376_10005475_pt1 | contig 11416 bp, 13 predicted proteins | sample TR2MG_FD_202536 | JGI IMG/M metagenome (GOLD analysis project Ga0307376, IMG submission 202536) | Soil microbial communities from Risofladan, Vaasa, Finland - TR-2 | ecosystem: Environmental > Terrestrial > Soil > Coastal area > Acid sulfate soil | place: Finland: Risofladan, Vaasa | collected... | reverse complement strand
AGTTTAGAGTGCCTAATTGCAGTCATGCAAGTCATGCCTGTCTTGCGGTCCTGAAGTCAATAACTTAACTAAAGTACACAAACAATCGAACCTCTTCAACATTATAACCTTTAAACTCCAAGTACTCCAAACTCTAGCTCACTTTAGGCACTTTAATTCACTCTTGCTCACTTTTACAACCATTACTGTTAATTAATTAACAATATCTTTGGATTTACCAATAACAATTATAATTTTGTAGAGAGTGATTACCGGGTAGATGATTAGCAGCGGATTAATCTTTTCATAATCAAGGTTATATGAAAGACAAACCGGAATGTTCAACATGCAAGGTATTCAATAAGCCTTATTTTTCAATTCTTGGAAACGGGGATCTTGAGAGTCTGAAATATGAAAAATCAAGCTCCTTCTATAAGGCTGGCCAGCTGGTCTATCATGAAGACAGCCGTGCAGTGGGAGTTTATTGCCTTAACTCAGGAAAAGTAAAACTATATAAAGTTGGTAATGACGGGAAAGAACAGATTGTCAGATTCGTTACCCCCGGAGAACTTTTTGGTTACAGCTCAGTTATCGGATCACGTACTTATTTGCTGACAGCCGAAGCTATTGAAGATTCTATCATCTGCTTCATTAATGGCAATACATTTGATGATCTCACAAATAAATATCCTGAAATTACTAAAACCCTCATTACTGCGCTTGGAAATATGCTTAATGAAGCTGAAGACAGAATGATCTCAATTGCACAAAAACCTGCAAGAGAAAGACTGGCTGAAGCTCTTCTCACTTTATGTAAAAAATTTCATCCTGAGGGTTGCAAAGATGATAATGTCCTCAATCTTTCGAGAGAAGATCTTGCAAATATTGTCGGTACTGCAACCGAGACCATCATCAGGTTATTATCAGAGTTCCGTGAAGAAAAACTCGTCTCAATAGAAGGACGAAGGATCATCCTTAAGGATGTCAGAAAACTGAAAAGACTTGCCAATTTCAAGGTACATTAATCTTTATCAGTTGAATACACTTATTTTTTAAATTCACAACTAACTGTATATGTAGAATATACAGCCTTTTTCCTGACCTGTATCATATCCGCAAATAACCAGGATTATATTACTGAATGATGATGATTATCTTTCAGTATGACCAATATAATATCACTCAATGACAGTGCTCATTGGATTAAAAATTCTGTCTGCAGAAATTAGCATGATGTTTATTTGATATAACAGTTTTATTCTGGAGAAATGAATAACCTGTATAAGATCAACCGGGACGAGTGGTTCAGATTACTTCAAACGCTGTCAGCTTCTTCATATAATATTTTTGCCCCTGTCAGAAAAAACGGAGGAATCGATTATATAAGCATCGATGTTGAAACAAGTAATGAAATTGTATATAATGAAGCTAAACCTGCCACCCCTCTGAAAATGTTCTTCCTCCCTGTAAAACTCAATGTTACAGAATCAAAAGAGGTGTTAAAGAAAACAATTATAATTGGTCCTCCTGCATGCGATGTTGAAGGTTTAAAACTTCTTGATCTGATTTACCTTGATGAAAAGTTCACTGATGAAACTTACCTTTTACGTCGAGAGAATTCTCTAATAATTTCTACCGATTGTTATAAATCACAGGAAAATTGTCACTGTACAACATATGGGATTAATCCTTATCCTGAAAAGGGCTGCGACATATCTCTCTCCTCAGAAAAAGATAATCATTACCTGATGACATGGTCTGAAAAGGGAGATAAGTTCATGAAGGAACTCTCTTCCACAGGAAAGATTGAGAAGGCTGATAATACAATTTTTCAAACCATAACAACACTAAGAAAGAAAGTAATTAATGATCTTAACAATAAAAACGACAGGTTACCTGGAACTGAAACAACAGGAGAGAAAATAAAAGAATCCGGTAAGGATATCTGGAAGAAATATTCTTCAAAATGTGTTTCCTGCGGTGCATGCTCAGCTATTTGTCCTACATGTTCGTGTTTTCTTCTAATTGACAGACCAGCCTTTGAAAAAATTAAGCAACAGGACACTTGTCAGTACCCGGCATTTGAAAGAGTAGCCGGAGGGGATGACCCTCTTAAAGAACTTAGCATAAGGTTTAAAAACAGATATATGTGTAAATATGTCTGGAAACCTCAAAAATTCAATGCTATTGCCTGTACGGGCTGTGGAAGATGCATTGAGGCTTGCATTGCTAAAATCAGTAAGAACGAGCTTATTATGGAACTTGTATGAACTTTTAATTGGTCAATAAGTGGCAACAGAGAGTATATATAAGGTATTAAAGGCGTCAATAGAGGAGGTGATCGATGAATCGCCTCTGATAAAAACGTTTGTATTAATACCCGAATCCCCCTTTAAGTTCAAAACAGGTGAGTTTATTGAGCTCACCTTGAATGGGTTTGGAGAAGCACCCTTTACCCCCTCATCATCTCCTCTTATAACTGACAAACTTGAGGTTACAATAATGAAAACAGGATATGTGACTGAAAAGTTCCATCAGCTTAAACCAGGGGAATTGCTGGGTATCCGTGGGCCATTTGGAAGAGGGTACCCTGTTGAAAATTTTTTTGGGAAGGAGGTACTAATCCTTGGTGGAGGATGTGGTCTCGCTCCTATCAGATCCCTTCTTTTCGCGCTGGAAGATATCAGGGATAAACTGAAGAGAGTTGTTTTGTGTTATGGCTCAAAAACACCTACTGACTGCATTTACAAACCCCTCTTTAGCAGATTGAACAAAATTGACAAATTTGAAACATATCGTTCTGTCGATAAACCTGAACCTGGTTGGAACGAGACAGTTGGCGTAGTCACAACTCTTCTTGATAAGGTTAATATGAAAATTGAAAACACTATTGCAGTTGTGTGCGGCCCACCGATAATGATGAAATTCGGTACCATCAGATTACTTGAAATGGGATATAAAGATGATCAGATCTATCTTTCAATGGAAAAAAACATGTCGTGCGGTGTTGGGAAATGCGGACATTGCATGATGGGTGAATTCTTTGTATGCAAAGACGGGCCGGTGTTTACCTATGGGGAAGTAAAAAACACTCCGGATCTATGGAAATAGATAGATCCGGATAACAGTAAAATTATCAGATAAGAATAGAAAATGACGGGACTGGAATTTGGTGAATTGAAAAACATAAGTTTTTTCAATGATTATAGTGATGATCATTTGAAAATTATCTCAAAGATATCCACTATAAAGGAATTCAAGGTGAAGGAGATTCTGTTTGAACAATATGATCAGGTATCTGATCTATATATCCTTCTTGAAGGAACATTGTCAATAGGGATTAGTCTGGCAAAGGAAAAGAGGATACATCTCAGTTCAGTACAGCCAGGGCAGTTAATTTCCTGGTCGGCCATATTCGAACCTCAGATATCTACCGCCTGGGTAATGGCTACTGGTCCAACAAAAGTGTTGGCCATTGATGCAAAAAAAATTCAGATGGAATTCAAACGAGATTGTGAATTTGGCTTTCTGACAATGTTAAAAATTGCAAAGACAATCTCGAACAGACTTTCTGATACAAGATTTAATTTAATGAACCAGTTAACTGTATAGATATAATCCTTAGTTCAAAAAACTATTTATGAGCTATAAAATATTAATAGATCTTATGAAGTGCAGGGAATGTAGCGATTGCTCAGTTGACTGTTCTTATGACTACCATCCGGGTAACAATGGGATGAAGCAAATTCTTGAAAAAGCAGCTTTCAGCTTTACCTGCAGGCAGTGCGAAGACGCACCCTGTATTTCAGTCTGTCCTGTCGATGCACTTGAGAAAGATAGCTCCGGCATACTTACAAGGGCTACAAACCTCTGTGTTGCTTGCAAATCGTGTGTTACAATATGCCCCTTTGGAACCATGTTAAACAGCTTTTTTGAAGTAAGGCAGTCAATATGCAATTACTGCCATTTAAACAGTGAATATAAAAAGCTACTGTGTGTTGAAACATGTATAGAACATGCATTAACAATAACTGATATGGATGAAAATCCTGATGAAAACATTCACAGGCTAAACGATAAAATACTCGTAAGAGAATTTAACTGGGAGAAGTTAAAACATGAATAATTGACTGAAATGATAAAAGATCTCTTTTATTTCATTGTTTTCCCCGGAATGATTTTTTCAGTTCTGGTTGGCGGTATTCTTTCATGGGCTGACAGAAAAATCACTGCCAGGGTACAGTTCAGAAAGGGACCTCCTTTCCTGCAACCCTTTTACGATTTGGGAAAACTGTTCTACAAGGAGACTATATTGCCAAAATACGGAGCAAAATTCACATTTCTCGCAGCTCCTGTTTTTGCGCTGTTCAGTGCAAGTCTGGCTAATGTTTTTATTCTCCTTCCTGCTTTCTTCCCGGATGCCGGGTTTAGAGGAGACCTTATTGTTATTTTTTACCTTCTTGCAATACCCTCCTTAACTTTCATCATTGGAGCTCTTGCATCAGGAAATCCTATAGCAGCAATTGGAGCATCACGGGAAATGAAACTTATAATAGCCTATGAACTTGCTTTCATCCTGGCTCTGGCTGCCATTGTATTAAAGACTGATATGAGTCTGACAATAAGCGATATCCTGGAAAAACAACATGCTGACGGAGCATATATTGGCAGTATCTCCGGAGTGATACTATTCATAGTCATCCTTTTTGTGGTTCAGGCCAAGCTTGCACTTGTTCCATTCGATATGTCAGAAGCTGAACCTGAATTGGCACACGGGCTATTCATTGAGTATTCCGGATCCGCTTATGCAATTATCAAAATGGCCAGATATATTATGTTGTTTACCCTGCCGTCAATGCTGATCACTCTCCTTCTCGGAGGGTTCCGGCTTGAAGGAATTGGAATTCTCTGGTCAGTTTTGAAACTGGTTCTTATATTACTACTAATAACCCTGATTCGAAATACAAATCCCAGGGTTAAAATTAACCAGGCTATGAAGTTTTTCTTCATTTGGATGAGCCTTTTAGCTTTGGTTGCAATTGGATTATCAATTATTAACCTGTAAATACTAAGAAGTTGGGTCTAGGTAGTTATTGTTTTAAAAAATCGTTGTGGGTATTTCATTTTGGAGGTGCCTCATGCAACAACTGTGATATCGAGATATTGGATTGCCTCACGCCAAGATATGATGTGGAAAGATTCGGCATCCTGCTCGTTGGCACAATAAGACATGCTGATGTGCTTCTGGTTTCTGGTTCTATTAATAAAAAAGATAAAGAGAGATTAATTGAATTATATAACCAGGCACCCAAGCCCTTGCTTGTTGTTGCATTCGGAGCCTGCGGGTGTACTGGTGGAATCTTTGCAGAGGGTATTCCCTTTGCCGGACCTGTCGACAAGATAATACCTGTAGATGCATATATACCGGGCTGTCCTCCAAAGCCTGAAGCAATACTGGCTGGAATAGTAAAACTAACTAACAAATAGTAAGTTATGGTTTCTATTAACTACGACATACTACCCGATTTATTAAAGTTGAATTTCAACAGCGATATCCACAGAGTCATTATCCAGCAGAGAAGAAGACTGGTTGTTCATATCAGGAAAGAAGCATTGCTTGAGATCGCCAATTATTTTCTCGACGAATTATCATACAGGTTTATAATTGCTACAGGAATGGTATGCGATAATGGTTATGAGATTGTTTATCATTTCAGCGACGATACTAACGGATATGTTGTTAATCTTATGACTGAACTGGACGAGAAGAAACCAGAGATAGAATCTCTTGCTAACCTTATTAACGCAGCAAACTGGATTGAACGTGAGATACACGAATTATTTGGAATCAAATTCATTAATCATCCTAATCTAACTAAGCTTATTTCTGAAGGCAACTGGAAGGATGATGAATTTCCATATGCAAGAAAAAAAGGGTGAGATAATATAAACCCGACCGGAATATGAGCACAAAAACAGTAATACCAATCGGCCCGTACCACCCACTTCAGGAAGAACCTGAACTATTCAAGCTTTATTGCGAGGGAGAGATTGTTCAGGATATAGAATGGGAAACAGGCTATAACCACAGAGGTATTGAGAAGATAAATGAATCGAAAACCTTCGACCAGGTATTCTTTGTGGTTGAAAGGGTATGCGGTATATGTTCTACTTCTCACCCTTTTGCCTATGCTAATGCCATGGAGGAACTGGCTAAAGCCGAAGTTCCTGACAGGGCTAAATATATAAGGTCCATCATTGGTGAGCTGGAAAGATTACATAGCCACCTTCTGTGGGTCGGATTAGCAGGACATTTTCTTGGCTATAACACTGTTTTCATGTGGTCCTGGAAATACAGGGAGATAATTCTTGATCTGTTTGAAAAAATAACAGGCAACAGGAATAACTATGCAATGTTCAGGATCGGGGGAGTGAGAAGAGATATTCCAAACGCTCAGATTCCAGACATTAAAAATGTACTTGACACTTTAAAACCAAAAATAGATCTGCTGACAGGTGCTGTTATGGATGATCCGGTAATTCACGCCAGAACGAAAAAGGTAGGAATACTGTCAAAGGAAGATATAATTAATTATGGGGCAGTAGGTCCGACAGCCAGAGCATCAGGTATTGCAATCGATGTAAGAAAAGATGACCCATATGCTGCATATCCTCTGGTTAACTGGAAAGTTATAACTTCAGAAGGATGTGATGTCTTTGCAAAAGCAGAAGTGAGGTTGCTTGAGTTATATGAATCAGTGTCAATAATTGACCAGTGTCTGGATAAAATGATGACCCTCAAAGAGGGGGACATTTTTATTCCGGTTAAGAATATACCTGAAGGAATGAGCTTTGGCAGGGCTGAGGCTCCCCGGGGTGAGGTCTTCCATTTCATCAAGTCAGATGGCTCAAATTCGCCGGTAAGACATAAGATAAGAGCCCCGAGCTATGTTAATATCGCTACATTCAAGAAATCGTGTGTCGGTCAAACAATTGCAGATGCAACGATTATCCTGGCGGCAGTAGATCCATGTTACTGCTGTACAGAAAGGATGGCTTTTGCTTATGATTATTTCACCAGGAGAAAGATAATGAATGGTCTGGACCTTATTAAAATCTCTCATCAGAAAACTAATGACCTTAAAATGAAGATGTAAAGGAGTAATTATGAACGAGCTCTTATATATTATATGGATACCATTAATTGCAGGATTGGTATTATTCTTAGTGCCGGAATCTTTAAGGAAGATAACGGGACTGATTGCCTCAGTAATATCTGCTATCGCCCTGGCAGTTTCTATAATTCTCTTCTTTAATACAAACCATTTCACACATGGTATAATATCTCTACTACCGTCATTAGGTGAGCAGTTTGTCAACTATAATAATTTTCTTGGGGAGGTAGGCGCTTTATTAATTGATAATATTGCAAAGCTGGTGGTAATGCTTATTATGTTCTTCACCTTCCTGATTGTAATATATTCTCTCGCATATACAGAAAAGAACCACAGGATAAAAGGGTACTACTCATATGTATTGTTAACATCATCTTTTTCAGCCCTCGCAGTTTTATCGGATCATCTTCTGTTTTTCATATTCTGCTGGGGAATACTTGGCATTTTGCTCTATAAGTTGATTAATGGATATGATGAAGAGAGCTCTTCTGCCGCGAAGAAAACAATGATACTTATAGGAGCCTCCGATACAATAATGCTTATCGGAATCGGTATTGTATTTAAAATAAATGATTCTTTTAGTATCTCCTCCGGCTTAATACCGGCAAATACTACATTAGGTGCAGTTGCCTTGTTTGCCCTGCTTATTGGAAGTTTCACCAAAGCAGGAGCATTTCCGTTCCATACATGGGTTCCTGATTTTGCAAAGAAAGCCCCTGCCTCTTCCACTGCTCTTTTACCTGCTTCACTTGATAAACTTCTCGGTATCTATTTTATGTTCCGGATATGTACAACACTTTTCACACTCACCGAACTGATAACTCTTGCTCTGGTTATTATCGGAGTTGTTACAATTATTTCCGGAGTAATGATGGCCCTTGTGCAGCATAATACAAAACAATTACTTGGATATCATGCAGTATCCCAGGTAGGATATATGGTTCTTGGAATAGCTCTAGGCAGTCCAATCGGAATTGCAGGAGGATTATTTCATATGGTTAACCATACTATGTATAAATCAGGTCTTTTCCTGGTTGCCGGGAATGTAGAAGACCGGTTTGGAACAGATAATATACATCACCTGGGTGGTTCAGCGAAACTAATGCCTCTCACTTTCCTGGCTGCTGTAATATTTTCACTCTCCATCTCAGGTGTTCCCCCTCTGAACGGATTTGCATCGAAATGGCTTATTTACCAGGGAATAATCGACTTTGGAAACGGAGCTGGTATTGCCAACAGGTTATGGATGGTTTGGCTGGCCCTGGCAGTATTGGGATCAGCGCTTACACTCGCAAGTTTTATGAAATTTCTGGCAGGCGTATTCATGGGAAGGACAAAAAACACCTCTTCTGCTAATTATGAAACAAAAACTACCATGATGATTCCCATGGTAATACTGGCACTGGCTTGTATCCTGACCGGAATTTTCGCATCAGGCTTAGCTATACCGTTAATTATTAAGCCATTATATGCTGACTTCGATATACATGGAATCTGGCAATCCGGTCAGGTCGCGGCACTGGTTGGTGTCTCAATTATTATTGGGATTGGTATTTATCTCGCTGGGAATATCAAAAAATTCAGATCAGAAGATAGTTATATAGGTGGGGAAAAGGATCAGGATTTGAGCAGAGCCAGCGTGCTGGACTTTTATAAAACAATTAGTAACAGCAGATTTTTCGGTGGAATTTACAAAGCAGCTGGTAAAAAATGGTTTGACCTATATGATATCGTGAAGAACCTGGTACTAGCCAGCAGCAGGGTAGTTAGTTCGTGGCATACAGGTATTTTGCCATTTTATATAACCTGGTTGATATCCGGACTTATAATACTATTAATAATAATGTTTGTTTAAATCAGATTGCCATGGAAATAGCCCTTACCATAATTCTGGTAATAATGATCGCAGGGTCAATATTCTCCCTCCATGCAAAAGACCTTCTATCTGCAATAGTCTCATATGGTATTGTAGGATTCAGCCTGGTAATTGCGTTCCTTGTCCTGAAGGCTCCTGATCTGGCAATAGTTCAGATAGTTGTTGAAACCATATCACTGATAATAATGATATCTGTACTTATTATCAGTACCGGAGAAGATCTGTCTGAAAAAAGTACTGTAAAAATAAAGGGTAAATCATACATCAGTGTAAGAAACCTATCATATATTATTTTTTCGATAATTGCAGCCAGCCTGCTTATTTACTTCTTTATTATTGCCATTGGAGATCTTGACCCGGTTGGATCGCACAAAACAAGAATGGCAACTGAATATATTGTCAATGGTGTTAAAGACACAGGATCAGTAAACCTTGTTACCGGAGTAGTATTCGATTACAGGGCTTTTGACACCCTGGGCGAAGCAACTATTTTATTTACAGCCGTTATGGGTGTACTTGCCATTTTAAGATTGAAAACACATAAACAATAGTAGTAATGAGAGGGATGACTTCAATAGTAAAAAAAGTTTCAGCATTGATTTCAGGACTGGTCTTCCTGTATGGTTGCTACATCATCTTTCATGGGCACCTTACACCTGGCGGAGGTTTTGCAGGAGGTACCATTGTTGCCGGTTCATTCATACTGCTGGTGATAGCCAATGGGATACAATACTTCAGGCTCAAGAAGGAAAAGGAAGAGTCATCCCTTGCAGAAGGAGCCGGCATACTGCTTTTCCTCCTGTTTGCCTCAAGCGGATTAATAATGACTACGCATGTTTTCTTTAAAAACTTTCTGCCCACAGGCACACCCGGAAATCTTGTTAGTGGAGGAGTTATTCCGCTGTATAACATTTTTATCGGTATTGAGGTTGCAGCCGCTTTGCTTTCGATATTTCTTGCATTCGTAATTTATAAAAAGGAGGATTAAAATGCTTAACTATATACTCTGCTTTATTCTCTTCCTTATTGGCCTCTATGGGGTACTGACCCGGAAGAATATTATTAAGATAATCATTGGGTTATGCATAATGGAATACAGTCTTAACCTGTTATTCATCATGATAGGATATATAGACGGTGGAGTGGCTCCTATTGTTGATCTGACTTCTAAACAGGACGTCACATACGTTGATCCGCTGCCTCAGGCGTTTGTACTCACTGCTATAGTTATAGGTCTGGCTACAACTGCTTTATTGCTTGCCATAGCAATAAAATTATATAAAAAGTATGAAACCTTTGATATAGATAAGATTAATAATTTAAAAGGTTGAAAGATGGATTCATTGATTCCTCTGTTTGTAATTGTACCTTTGGGAATAGCATTTCTGATACCCCTGATATGGAAGGTTATTCCCTCTGCATTTAAATATCTTCCGGCAGCCGGTTTACTCTTTTTACTTGTTATAGCATTCTACATGCTGGTAACAAGCGGAGGTGATACATTAACTTACAAAGTTGGAGGATGGGAACCAGTAAAAAATATTCCGATCGGGATCCATCTGGTAGTTGACGGCCTGAGTATGACGATGTTGATAATAACTAATCTTATCGGATTCCTTGCAGGATTATACTCCGTACCATACATGAAAAAATTTACAGGGGAGAATTATTTTTTCAGTTTATTCTCGCTGATGGTTGCCGGTATGAACGGCGTTGTAATAACAGGTGATCTCTTTAACCTTTTTGTTTTTCTTGAAATATCAGTTATTTCCTCCTACGCTCTGGTTGCTTTCGGCACTTCAAAAGATGAACTGGAAGCCTCATTTAAATACCAGGTACTGGGAGGGATTGCATCACTCCTTATTCTTTTCGCACTTGCAATAACATTCTGGTATACAAGCACACTAAATATTGCTGATATCTCTAACCTGATCAAAAAGACTCCATCTTCCAATACCACGGTATTTATTCAATTATTCTTAATTGCAGGTTTTGGGTTGAAAGCAGCTCTAATCCCATTTCATTCATGGCTACCCGATGCACACTCCTCGGCTCCCTCGCCTATTTCAGCAATGTTATCAGGAGTTCTTATCAAGGCAATTGGTATATATGCCCTCCTGAGACTATTTTTTAATATGTTCCAGATTACAATGGAGGTAAGTGTAATAATTACAATTATCGGTGTTTTATCAATGGTAATTGGAGTGATCCTGGCAATTGGCCAGTGGGACATGAAACGATTGTTTGCTTACCATAGCATAAGCCAGATGGGATATGTGGTAATGGCAGCCGGAATGGCAATGGTTATATTATCAAGAGGAGGTGATAAAAGTGTTGCGGTTCTGGCTCTTTCGGGTGGACTCTATCATATGTTTAATCACTCTGT